>Ga0056121_1000003_pt1 | contig 276835 bp, 230 predicted proteins | sample WorMetHEROISLAND_FD_83872 | JGI IMG/M metagenome (GOLD analysis project Ga0056121, IMG submission 83872) | Marine gutless worms symbiont microbial communities from Max Planck institute for Marine Microbiology, Germany - Olavius sp. 1 HERON ISLAND ...
CTGGGATCACCACAAAAACAACAGGGTCTGTGTATAACCGCAGACCCTTTGTTATTTGGATAGGGTCAGGACGTCCCGCTTCCAAGCGGGATAACGGGGGTTCGATTCCCCCTGGGATCACCAAGTAGATACAAGGGCTCGCCTAACCGCGGGCCCTTTTTCATTGGATAGGGTTAGGACGTCCCGCTTTTCAAGCGGGATAACGGGGGTTCGATTCCCCCTGGGATCACCAAACAAATACAAGGGGTTGGCTGTCATATAGCTGGCCCCTTTTCTATTTGAGGTATGATGGAGGGGTATTTTATAAATGTTTCACTTTTTCAACCACCGATTATTTCATTTAAACCATCTATAACCAGCGATATTTCTTCCTCTGACGCTGCCGCAAGCTTTTTTCGAATCCGCTTTATTGAAAGTGTTCGAATCTGGCTTATTTTCACCCAAAATTTCTTAGGAAGTTTTTTGTTTTCCAGTTCTAGAGTAAGGGGATACCCTGCTCTCTGTGCCTGACTTGTTAAAGCAACTGCTATGACAGTCCCCGATCTCTCATTAAATACATTTTCGCTTAATATAAGAACCGGCCTTAACCCGCCTTGCTCACTTCCTATCACCGGATTTAAATCAGCCCAGTAAATTCCTCCCCTTAATATTCTGGCCATTCTTCAAGCTCCGATGACAATCCCTCTTCTGCAATTGATTGCTCAAATTTAGGGTCGAGTTTTGCGCATTCCTGGGCTAAACGGCTCTTTTCAAGACGCATCAATTTTTCGGAAACGGCTTGTTGAATAGCCTTACTTCGATTTGGAAAATATTTTGATCTAACAAGTATATCAATCTGTTTTAACATGTTTTCATCTATTGTGATTGCTATCTTTGACGCTGCCATTTTTATCACCTCTGGTATGACAATAAATCATACCCCGGCTTTTTTCAAGCTCTTTCTTTATAATCCTTAAGATCAACTAACCTTAGCTATCACCCCCAGTTTGCGCAGCATGACCTCCGAATCAGATCGGTTTCCGCTCGCTTGCCGCAAAGATCCCACCGCAGATACAGCTACTAATATTGGCGATATTCCACAGTACAGTGACTTCTAACTAAACCCAACCTCGTCGAGCTCAATTAACCTGTAAATATCACAATATTTTGCTAAAAGTGATATATTGGCTTTAGGCAAGAAGAAATAAATGTTTTGAACTAATTGACGTTGGATTCTGTTTTGCAGTTTTTAGTATAGATTTTGGATAATGGAAAAAGGATAGTTAGAAGCGGTTTTGAAACCGCTTCTAGTATAAGTATCCAGTGGCACCGGAAATGCAGAAAGAATGCATAGAAAACAATAGCATGCTTAAAAAAACGATATGGAACAAATATTTGCATGAAGAAGGATTGGATAAATATCCGCAGATTGTGAAATTATTCGATTCTGATTCAGAAGCGATTAAGTTAGTTAAACAGGCGCTTTTAAGCGATAGCGTATTAAGACCGGTTTTTATGCAGGTATTGCCTGAGGAGAAAACAGGCAAGATGGAAATCTGCAATAAAGAATTGGCTGATGAAAAAATAAAAAGCGATAAGACTCTATCTGATTATATCATCGAGAACAAAGGAATTTTTCTCTGTGGTAAACCCCGGGTGGCAAATGAAATATTGATGAGAGGGGGTAAAATTATTGTTGCGATGAGTGATAGACATTATGGCAAGGCGCAGTTTTCGGTAGCCAACCTGCGCCAATGCTATATTCCTTTACCTGACAATAGACTATTAACGTTGAAATCCTCCGGTTTATTTCATGATCCGGTATCTAAACCCCATAATAAGAATGCAGTAAAGTTTACTGGCGTTGGAGATAAGCTAGACAAAGATATCGCTTTAAAATCATTCGAAAGGTTAGGCCCTTACAGTGAAGGTTTCATTGATTTTTTGGCCTATCAACCACTGTATAGTCTACCGGATGGAAAGGGTAATTTTGAAGAAGCTGAGTTTGAAAAAGATGGAAAGAAAACGCTACCCTATTTAATTGTTAATTGTGCAATCAGCCCACATAGACTATCAAAGATTCCCCAGCTGGATGATCCAGGACTACTCGGGCTACGGAAAAAAATTTCTCCGTTATTAAGAGATCGGGCAATAAAAAGGCAACGTATAGGAAGAAAGCTAATGCCAGCTCTGGAATCGTTCCTTAATTCAGGGGAAGACGTTATTGCCTTAGAAGACTATTTGCATTTTTTAGCCGAAGAGATTGGGATAGGTACAGCCCGGAAGCAGAACCATCAATTGTTTCATGTTACTTTCCATGAACAAGATGTGAATTTGGGGGGCCAGATTTGTGATCGCGAAGAGATGCACACCTTTGAAAGCTATTTCAAAAGAAACAAAATTAAAGATGTTGATCCATTTTTTGAAATAATCAAAGAGAGTCAAATCGGGATAAGGGATGTTGTTTCAGCTGTAGGCGTTATAAAATTTTTATATAAAAACATTAGAGAATGTAATGAGAACAGATTAGAATTATTAGAAAGTTTTTTTAGAGCTTACTTTCACAGGCTCTCTTATACTTATCTTGAACGTTGGGAGAGTTTGATTGACTATCTTGATAGTGTACTCATTTTTTACTTTGATCGTGATGATGTACTCGGACAAAATGGAATAAATAAGTTAAGAGAATGGTATGGTTTAGAAATGGCAGGCAGAAAACTTGAATCCATTGCGAGAGAACAACAGGGTCACACATAAGGCGACGTTGACATTTGCGTTGCCTTTTTAATACGCAGAGGAATACGACCATGTTCCGACAGTATTGCTGATTTCCCAAGGACCGTGGAATACCACTCTAAATGTTCAAAATTTCATCAAAATCGCACTATAGCAATTTCTTGGCAACACTCCGCGGTTCAGATATCCTAAACATACATGCGGTTTTGGCGGATTTGTGATACAGGCAAGTAAACTGTAACCCTACCAAATGGTCCCTTTCTGAATAAGAATGGTGAAGAAGTGAAGCCTTGTTAAGTGATTATATCTCAAATGAAGTGGCTATTCTTATTAAAAATGGAGTTGTAATATTTAAAAACGAAGTGTTAATCCGGCCTCAATTTTTCCATACGGAGGCAACATGGGAAAACATCAAAAAGTATCAACGATTTTGTTAGCATTTTTCGGATTGGCCGTAGTCGGGATTGCCGCCGTAACATTTGCCGGAGGCGGAGGGCATGGAGGGGGGCACGACGGAAAGATAGAATTTCCCCGTAGCCTGGAGAGTTATCATGACGCGGAAAATGCGGGGATTGTAAAGACCCTGCTGCACCGCATCAAAGAAGAGCCGTTCAACCTGGTGGCTACACTCATCTTTTTTATGGCCATCGTCCACACCTTCCTCTCCAGCAAGTTTTTAGCCATATCCCACCGATTGAACCAAGAGCACAACCAGAAAAAAAAGGAGGGAACTGTCGACCCGGATTCGGTCCATATCGGCGCTGGGATACTTCACTTCATGGGAGAGGTGGAAGCGGTATTTGGGCTCTGGGCTGTGGGGCTTGGTATCGCCATCTCGATCTTTTACGACTGGAACACCGTGGTCTACTATATGGGGCAGAAGGTCAACTACACGGAACCCATGTTCGTTGTTGTCATCATGACGCTTGCCTCCAGCCGTCCAATCCTGAAACTCTCTGAACTGCTGATGTGGAAGGTGGCCCAAATGATTGGCGGAATGCTGACGGCCTGGTGGCTGACCATCCTCACCATCGGTCCGCTCATGGGGTCGTTTATCACAGAGCCGGCAGCCATGACGATTTGCGCCTATCTGCTCGCAAGTAAATTCTACGATTTGGGGCCCAGCGAGAAATTTCAGTTCGCCACCATCGGACTGCTTTTTGTGAATATTTCCGTGGGAGGGACGCTGACCCACTTTGCCGCCCCTCCGGTTCTGATGGTTGCCGGCCCATGGGACTGGGGCATGGGATTCATGATCGTAAATTTCGGATGGAAAGCGGCCTTGGGCATCGTGATCGCCAACGCTGTCTACTACTACATGTTCAGGCGCGAATTGGATGAGCTTCAGAAAGAGTACCTGATCGTACGTTCAAAAAGAGAGATCCAGCGCCGGTATATCATCCGTAAACAGTTGGAGTCTCAGCTAAATGGGATGCAGCAGGTGGTTGACAGGGATGTCGGATACAGTCGCGAATTCGATGAACGGTGCAACAGTATCAAATCAGAAATCACAGAGCAAAGCCTGAAGGAGATCGGTGATGAAGCGGTGAACCGGTCCGACATCATCGAGGCACTTGCCCAGCGGTTCGAAGATATCAAGGCCCACGAATTGAAGAAAACGCTCCCCGGACTTCTCCCGGAAAGCCAGCGGCCTCCCTACCGAGATCCGGACTGGGACAAGCGGGAAGATTGGGTCCCCAAATGGATCATGGGCGTTCATGTTGTCTTTATAATCTGGACGGTCATCAACGCCCATCACCCTGCTCTCTTCATCGGGGGATTTCTGTTCTACCTGGGATTTGCTCAGGTGACCGCTTTCTTCCAGAACCGCATCGATCTGAAACCGGCGCTTCTGGTAGGCTTTTTCCTGGCCGGTCTGGTGATTCACGGCGGGCTTCAGGCCTGGTGGATCGCCCCGTTGCTCGGGAGCCTGACGGAGATTCCGCTGATGCTAAGCGCGACCTGTCTGACGGCCTTCAACGACAACGCAGCCATCACCTATCTCAGCACCCTGGTACCCGGGTTAACCGATTCACTCAAGTATGCCGTGGTGGCCGGCGCAGTAACCGGGGGTGGTTTGACGGTCATCGCCAACGCGCCCAACCCCGCCGGGCAATCCATTCTGAAGCGGTATTTCAAACATGGAGTGGTTCCGGTAAAACTGCTCAAGGCGTCCATTATTCCGACGATCATTATGGGGTTGTGTTTTATGCTGCTGCGGTTTTGAAAAGAGCAGGGAGCAGAGGTACCATGCGGTAGTGTGCGTTCGTTCACCATCCTCGCGAATAGCCGGGGCTCAAACCTGCACCTGTTGAGCACTGTTCCACCAAGGATAACCTATCGCGCCAATTCTTCTTTGATGGCACGTCCGATCCTGGCCAGAGCAAACGGCTTTTTTACAAATTCACCGGCACCTAATTTCTGGGTCTTTTTTACCTCATCCGTTTCAGCATATCCGCTGATGATAATCGCTTTTTGATTTGGGTGGATTTTGGTTATCTGTTCGTAGGTCTCACGACCGTTCATGCCCGGATCCATAATCATATCAAGCAATAATAAATCAACCGTATTGGCTTTCAGGTACCCTACCGCCTCTTCTCCACTACTGGCGACCTCAGTCCGGTATCCAAGCATATTCAGCATCTGGCAGGTTATTTTCCGCTGGCTTTCAACGTCATCAACCACCAGGATGGTTTCGTCGTTGCCTTTGTAATCATCAATGTTTACCGATAAATTATGCTTGGCCAATTCATCCCTTGTCATCGGAAAATACAATTCAAATGTTGTGCCGCTCTCATCGCTTCTTACATCGATGTATCCTTCGTGATCGTGCACCGTATTCCACACAACAGCCAGGCCCAAACCAGTACCGCTTCTGCCCATGACCTTTTTTGTATAAAAAGGTTCAAAGATCTGCTTGAGGTCGTCTGGCGCGATTCCCGGGCCATCATCGGATACTGCCAGAACGATGTATTCACCCATGTTGACGTCGTCATACCCCTTTAGCGCTCTATCCACATAACGGTTCATGGTTGTTATGGCAACCTGGCCGCCACCCACAGCTGCCTCTGCGGCGTTTGCCACCAGGTTCATCACCGCTTTTCTGATATGTACGGGAGAGCCGTTTATATTCATCAATTCGTTATCCAGATTAATCTTGATAGCAACTGAAGGAAGCGCCTGTTCAAGTTTTTTTAATTCAGGCGAATTTAAATAATCGGTCACCACCGTATTCAGATTCAGGGGTTCTTTGGTGATCGCAACGCCCCTGGCGACGGTTAACAGGTCCTGCACTATCGCGGCCGCCCGATGCCCGGAGTCCTGGATAACCTTGATTGGCTTTCTGAGTCTGCTGTCTGGTGACAGATCCATGAGAAGCAACTCGGGATAGGTGGCAACCCCGGCTAATACGTTATTCAAATCGTGGGCAACACCGCCGGCCAAAAGGCCAAGTGACTCCATTTTTTTAGATCTGGCGAGCTTTTCTTCGCTGTCCTGCAGGGCCTTCTCGGTCTGTTTTTGGGCAGTTATATCCGCCATTACACCTTCATAAATGGGGACTCTTTTATCGTCCTGAATCACGCGGACGCTGGCCCTGCCCAGGATAATCTGGCCATTGCGGTCACAAAACTGAACTTCGGCATCGTCTATATAACCCTTGGCATTTATCTTTTCTAAAATTGACGCTCTTTCGCTCGGGTTCAGGTACAATTGATCGACATTGTCCACCGCGGCCAAAAACTCCTTTGGAGATGTATAACCGAACATCTGGGCAAACCTTCGATTTACCAGAAGAAATTCCCCTGACTGCGTGACCTGATAGATCCCCACCACCGCGTTGTTTACAATTCTATGCAGCCGCTCCCTACTCTTGCGTAGCTCTGCTTCAGCCTGCTTGCGCTCCGTGATGTCATAGCCTTCCGGGACCAGGTAGATCAGTTCGCCGTTATCGTCGAAAACCGGCCCTATACGAAAATCGATTTCCCGCTTCTCTCCATTGGCCGAGATGTGGGTGGTGTCAAACTGGACCATCTCCCCTTTCATCGCTCGCTGCATGGCTTCTCGCAACGTGCGCTGTATCTCTTTTGAATGGGTCCACCACGGTGTTTCCCAAAAATATTTTCCAACGACGTCTTGCGCTTCTACACCGGCTAGCGCTAACGCCGTCCTGTTGCCCATGAGCAGTCGGCCTTCTTTATCAATAAGTCCCGTTAACTGATAGTGGTGATTATAAACCGCTTCAAATTGTGCTTTAACTTCACGAAGCGCCTTATTGGCGGCCTCCAACTCCACCGTTCGCTGCCGGACTTGTCCATCCAGATCAGCGAGGAGCTTTTCGAAACCTTCTCGGGCTTCTTCAAGTTCCCGGGCGGTCTGATCAAGCTGCATCTGCAATCGGTCACATTTCAGATGCGTTTCCACACGGGCAATCACTTCCCCGAATTCGAAGGGCTTCGCAATGTAATCAGCACCACCGGCAGCATAGCATTTGGCCTTGTCAATCGGCTCGTCCGGCCCGCCCATGAAAAGAATTGGTATGCTAGTGAGGTTTTTATCGGCCTTCAGCCGCTCACAGATTTCATAGCCATCCATATGCGGCATCTTCACGTCCAGTAGGACGAGATTCGGTAGATTGTCTTTCACTGCTTGGATAGCCCGACCGCTGGAAACCGAACGGACTTCGAAGCCCCGGCCCATGAGAAAGTCACTCAATGGACGTATATCCGCAGGTGTATCACCCACTATCAGGATGACGCCCTTGCCGTCTTTTGTATTAAGATGTCCCATGTGTAACCTAAGCCCTATTGGGTTGCTGTGTCTTTGGCGTTCAGAGATGATCGTCAATCTAATTTATATAGGTGTGCCTTGAAGACGTGTCGACCAGAGCTGAACTAAATAAGTATAACATAAAAAGTGATACAATTGACAAGTAAAGTGGGTGGATAAACCATCTTATTGAAGTAACCCCCCTTTGACACAGACACGCTGAAGTACTGACAAAGCACCAGCTCCTTTGAGCTTCGGGGCGGCAACAAGAGCCTATCGAGATTTATATAGAAAGCGCAGACGCGCACCATTTTTGTAGCCCTAAGCGACCTGTTTTGTTCCTAAAATCGGCCACATTAGAGCACTCTACAAACAATTTTGAAACCCAATCCGGGCAATGCATATCATCGTGGTGGTTTGAGATAGGTCTTCTTGCAGTTATCACCAGGACATCTACGAGGGCTCACCTGACCGCGGGTTATGGCGAGGTCAGCAAATACCGCAGGCTGACGAAATAGATGTGCTTGCCCCTGATATCATCGGAATTTAATCAGGGGGTTAGACTGGCTCTTCCGACCTGCCTTTCTTAAACAATCAGAAATTGCCTACCGAATTCCGAGCTCTACTTTTAAGCAGACTGGTCATAACCATTTTCAAGAGAAGTTTTTTGGATTGTAGGTCTCGAAATTGCCGGTTTCATAAAAACGGCATGGTTTATCCTGGTCGTCAACTACTGTAATGTTATAGAGTGCGTCGGGCGTCCCGGCTTCAACGGCAGGCATGGTTGACTGCCAAAGTTTCCAGGCGTATCGCCAAGCGGTAACATCAGAGTTCAAGGGCGCCTCTTCCCGAGGAGGTGAATAGCGGATCTCTACCCCATCTTCTGTCTTTTGCTGAAATCTTACCCGAAACCCGCTCGGTTTGTGAACCCAACCGTTTTCGATGATTTTCAACCCGTCAGCAATTTTCATGACGCCTCCCGGCAGTATGCATACTCATATGTCCCAACTAGGGCCAGGTTGCGGATCTTTACTTTGAGAACGGGGTGCCCTATCAGATGATTCGCCCGTATCGCCCCCTTGAACATCTTGTGCTTCGATACGCAGGTCTAAATGGGGAAAGGCAAATTGGATACCTTCGTTGTCGAAAATCAGCTTGGTTTTTTCAATCAGATCGCATCGAGCTGTCCAGTACTCTTTGTTGTCCACCCAGCAGCGTCCCCCCAGGTCCACCCCACTGGCGCCCAGATTCATAACATACACAACCGGGGCTGGCTTGCGCTTTACTCTGGGATCCTGGACCATGATCCCTTCCAGGGTCCGCTTTGCTTTCAGCAGGTCCTGATCGTAGCGGATACTCAGGTCGATCTTAACGCGACGCGTCTTGGTGAAATGGTAGTTGATAACGATATCATCGAGGATTTGCCGGTTGGGCACAAAGAAAGTCTTGCCGTCAAACGTCTTCAGACGGGTATTGAGAAAGGAGATAGCTTCCACCTTGCCCAGCAGTTCCCCCGCTTTGACCGTATTTCCAACATGAAAGGGCAGGGCCGGAATCAGTGGCCGTAAAAAAACCATGACGCCGATGACGATGAGGACGAGAATGGCTGTCAGGCGCACCACATTTTCCGGTGGGGCACCCATTTCAACCGCAGTTCCCATAATGGTGAAGGCCACAACAATGGTATAGATGGACCTGCACATAAGCGGAATAGCCTTGCTTTCCGGGCGGAGCCTTTTCATTCTACGATCTAGTGTGTTATGAATCCACCTGGCGATAAAAAGACCACAAATCATGATGATCAGAGCAAGCACGATCGAAGTACCATGCTGGGTCAGCGTCTCGCCGAGTATTCTTAGCCGTGACATTTCATTTTGCATAGGTGGCAACCTCGTGGATTCGCAATCCGGTTATATGATGACCGAGAATCATTTGGAACACACTTTCACTTCAAGCTTGAAGCTGCTTTAATCTGCTTCCCGATTTTCTTTGAATTATAAAAAATGAATCCCGCAGGATAACGACCGGTGATAAATACTGTCGCCTTCCATAATCATGAATTAACTCGTCCCGGCCGGTTGGTGCGACCTTTTCAAGCTGTTGCGCCCTGTCTTTCGATAGAGACTCAAATCCCCCTGTCATTTCAACACACCCGGCCAGTTTGCGTCGGCTCTTTTTATGTTCCCCGGGATATCTGCTTCCCATCTCTTTTTGATCGCGACGCTATAGTTGAGGTAGAGTTTACCTGCAACAATACGCCAGGCGTTCACGGGATCGACACTGGCCGTATATCCTTGTGAGACGGCCCAGGCGCAATACCCACCGTACCGGGGGGCATATCGTTCTGGATCGGCTTCAAAAAGATCTCGATGGGAGGCATTGGCAAAGCGCCACTTGGCCCCCTTCCATACGAGTTCATAGTCAGGTGAGCCTTCTATGGGTCGCCCTTGCTTGTGATAGGCAACCGGATCGTAACCCTTTATGGCCAGTCCCTGCCGATCGGTATACACCTCGCCTTTTGCCTGGACTGTTGTGGGGACCGCCATGCCGATAATAACGATGGCGGCTGTTAAGAGGATACATGCATATGCCTTGTAATCCATTGTTCCACCTCATCGTCTGATGGCCATAAGGCCATTGAAAATGCGCTTAATGGTTGGTGTCAATCGACCACGGTTGTATGCATCACCACATTGGCGGATCGCTTCTGCAGCCGTGGGGTAAGGGTGAATCACATTGGCCAGTGTACCCAGCCCCATGCTGGCCTGCATGGCCACGGTAATTTCGCTGATCATATCGCCGGCATGGCTGCCGATGATGATGGCGCCCAGGATCCGGTCCTTGCCTTTTTCGACGTGGATCTTGACGAAACCCTCGGTCTCCCCGTCCACGATGGTGCGGTCCACATCGTCGAAGTGCCGGGTGACGGTGACGTATTCGATACTGCGTTCCTCGAGATCCTTTTCATAAAGGCCGACGTGGGCGACCTCGGGGTCCGTGTAAGTCGCCCATGGAATGATGAAATCGGAGAACTTGTCCCGGCCGAAAAACAGGGCGTTGCGAATCACCAGGCGGGCGCCGAAATCGGACATGTGGGTAAACTGGTACTTGCTGGCCACATCGCCCACGGCGAAGACATTGCGGTTGCTGGTCTGCATTTTGTCGTTGACCGTGATGCCGGTCCGGGCATCATACTCAATGCCGGCCGTGTCCAGTCCCAGGCCGGCGACCGTCGGCTTGCGGCCCGCGGCAACCAGGAGGGCATCGAATTCCAGGCGCCGCTCGGCGCCCTCTTCTTCCAGCACCATGATCACGGCGTGCTTTCCGCCGCCCTCCCTGCCCGCAACGCGCTTGTAGCGGGCGTTATAGTGAAACTGGACGCCGTCCTCGCGCAGCGCATTACCCACAAGGCGGGCCGCATCGGGATCTTCCTTGGGCAGGATGATGTCGCTGCGGGAGAAGACCGTCACCTGGGACCCGAACCTTTGGAAAGCCTGGGCCAGTTCGAGCCCAATGGGGCCGGCGCCGATGACGGCCATGCGTTGGGGCAGCTCGGTCAGGTTGAAGATGCTGGCATTGGTGAGATAAGGGGATTCCTGCAGACCGGGAATCGGCGGGATAGCCGCCGTACCGCCGGTCGCCACGACCGCCTTTTTAAAGTTGAGGGTCTTGCCGTTGACTTCGATCTGGTCCTTTCCGGTAAAACGCCCCTTGCCGATAAAGACATCGACACCCAGTTTGGAGGCGAAGCGTTCGGCCGAGTCGACCGGCGCAATCTGCGCCCGCAAGCGGCGCATGCGCTCCATCACGAAAGGGAAGTCAATCGAGACCTCGCCTGCGATGCGTACCCCGAATCTGTCCGCCTTACGAACGGCGGCAGCTGCCTTGGCACAACGCAGCAGGGCCTTGGATGGCACACAACCCACGGTCAGGCAATCCCCGCCCATCAGATGTGCTTCGATGAGCGCCACCCGGGCCCCCACTCCCGCAGCGCCGGCCGAGGATACCAGTCCACCGGCCCCGGCGCCGATAACCACCAGGTTATAGACTTCTTTGGGGGTGGGATCGAGCCACGCCTTGGGGTGCAGGTGGTCAAGGAAGCGGATATTGTGCTCGTCCAGCGGTGAGACACCACAGGCTTCCAGATCTTCCTGGGCAAAGTCGGCCAGTTCAGGGTCGCGTTCGGGTATGGCAGGCTGGAGCGAGAGTTGCGTTTCGTCTCGCTGGGTAACCGGTGCTATGAAATCCGCCCACCGTACCAGGGTGCCATCGGGCCGGCGGGCCGTCTTGCCGTGGTCCTCGTCCTCGGCAAAGCGGTAGAAAAGGTATTTGTTCTCGAAGGGATGGGCCTGTTGAACATGATGAAAGACGCCAGCCTCGAGAAGCAGGTTCCCGATGTGGAGCGCATCGGCCTCATCGCCGGCGATCCTCGCGGCGATGAGCGTAGCAACGGCCTCGCTGCCGACAAAACAGGATTTGTATTTTTTTGGTGGAATCCCGTAAGTGCGATCCTGGCGGTCGAAAAGTTCTCTTACCCGCCGGGTGAGGTCCTCGAGACTTTCGCCGTCGAGGCTTGCCGCTGTCTCTTCATGATTATCCGCTGTCATGTTTGTCTCCTTTTCGCGTTGCCAATTCATAGGCCCGTTGAGCCGCGCCGAAAAGCGCGGCCCTGTCTTCACAGATGACCTGCACGGGAATGGCCTGCATGAAGTCACGAAAGCGCCCCTTTGCAGTGAAGCGCTCCATGAATTCGGTTGCTTGCAGGGCTGGTATAATCTTGGGCGGAATGCCGCCCCCTAAATAGACACCCCCGGTGGCCATGCCGGCCAGGGCTAGGTTGCCCGCCACCGCGCCGAATATGCGGCAAAAGCGCTGCAGGGCCTCCCGGCAAAGCGCATCTTCGTCAGCGAGGGCATACCGCGTGATGACCGCGGCAGGATCTTCGGCAGCCATGGCCTGCAGGACCGCCGGCATGGGTTCGCGCGTGTCACTGGCCCGCAGCCATTCGAAGATATTGACCAGCCCCTGGCCGGATAGCACGCGCTCTGCGCTTACATGTCCGAACCGCTGATGGCAAAAGCGCCACAGATCGGCTTCGGCTTCATCGTTCGGCGCGAAATCGGCATGTCCGCCCTCGGAGGCCACCGGTTGGTAACGGCCGCGCTTAAAGACCATCAGCGCCAGGCCCAGGCCGGTTCCCGGCGCAATCACGGCCAGGTTGCCATCCAGTTTCGGTTCACCTTGATTCAGGCTGGTCAAGGCGGATGGATCCAGGTGTGGGGCGGCGATGGCCGTCGCAACCAGGTCATTGATGATCTGAACCTGCTGCCAGCCAAATGCCCGGCGTAAACGCTTTTCGGAAACGGACCAGTCAAGATTCGGGAGGTTGGCGGCACCGGCCACTACCGGTCCGGCGACACCGAAACAGGCGGCCGATATAGAAACAGACTGCCGCGCCAGCATAGCGGCAATCATCTCTTCCAATCCTTCCGCGGCCTGGCTGGAATACGTGGTCGTATCAATTTCTTTGAGACCTGCGACCTGCAGTCGAAAGAGCCCCAGGTTGGTTTTCGTTCCGCCGATGTCACCGGCCATTATGTGGGTTGCTTCATTGTTCATGGGTTTCACTTGTGAAGAATTAATGTTTGTCTACGTCAACACCTGGTTTCACAGTTTCATTATTATGGTAAGTGCACCTGCGGACTAACTTTATCCTCCTGTCGCGAAACCAGGGTACAAGGTCATGCCGCCGTCCACTATCAGGCTGATGCCGTTGACATAGTCCGCATGGTCTGAGGCCAGCCATACGGCAGCCCGCCCGATATCTTCAGGCTCGCCAATACGCTTGTAAGGCACCAAAGTCATCAAGGCATCATAAGCTTCCGGGGTCTGCCAGGCATCGGTATTGATTGGTGTGCGAATGGCACCCGGGGCAATGCTGTTAACCCGAATGCGGTATGGCGCCACCTCCTGCGCGATGCTTTTCATCATCAGCATTACGCCCCCTTTGCTGGCGGCATAGTTCACATGGCCGGCCCAGGGGATGACCTCATGGACGGAACTCATGCAGATTATCTTGCCTGCCGCGCAGGAAACCGCCGGCACCACGCCGCGGCGTTTGAACTCGCGTACCGCTTCACGGGCGCAAACAAACTGGCCGGTCAGGTTCACATTGATGACAAGATTCCACTGGTCGATCGTCATCTCGTCAAACGGGGCATCCTTCTGCAGCCCGGCGTTGTTGATCAGAATATCGATGGTACCGAACGTGTCTTTCATCTTCGCGAACATGGCCAACACCTGGTCTTCTTTGGACACGTCGGCCTGAAAGGCGAAAGCTCGGCTGCCATGCTTCTCGATCTCTGCAACCACCTCCTGCGCCTTCTCCGCTCCTCGTGCGTAGTTGACCACCACGTCGGCCCCGGCGTTTCCCAGTTCGATGGCCACCGCCTTGCCGATCCCTGAACTGCCGCCGGTGACCAGTGCTTTCTGTCCTTTTAAGACCTGCGCTTGCTCACATTGCGGCATCACAACATCCGGAAAATGTTCTTTTCGCATTGTACTGTCTCCGATGTCTATGCTGACCGGTGCTCTATGCAGCACTGCACCAAAGATGCGTCGCTTTTAATCTCATCCCCTATGCCCATAAACAGGTTGTTCAAGGATTCGGCCAGCGTGGGATGTGCAAAGATGGTATCGCGTATGGTTGGGTAAGCGACCTTGCCGATCATCGCCATTTCAAAAATCGACATCACTTCGCCACCTTCTATTCCCAAAACCACAGCCCCAAGGATCTGATCGGTATCCGCATCCACAATGGCTTTCATGAAGCCACGGGTTTCATCCACTTCAATGGCTCGAGCGACGCGACTCATGGGAAGTTTGGCAATGCGGATGTTGTGACCCTTTTGAAGGGCTTCGTTTTCTCCCATTCCGATGCGGCCGAGTTGCGGATCGGTGTAAAGAGTATACGGCACCATGCGGTCCTTGAATCCGGCTGTGCCGCCTGCCAGCAGATTATGGTTGAGTATGCGAAAATCATCGTAGGCAATATGGGTGAAAGCGGGACCGCCTTTTACATCGCCTATGGCGTAAACACCCGGCACATTGGTTTCCAGGCGCTCATTGACCTTGACAAAGCCCCGGCTGTCCATCTCTATTCCGGCAGTATCCAGGTTGAGCGCTTCAGTGTTCGGAATGCGGCCCGCCGACAGCAGCACGTGCGACCCGATGATGTTTTGCTCCCCGTCAGGTGTTTTCACACTTAACTGAATCTGGTACCTACCATTGCGCTCGACCCTCGCTAGATCGGCGCCCAGAATAATCTCCAAACCGTCCTCTTGCAGTATCCGGGCGAGTTCTTCGGTAACGTCTGCATCTTCCCGGGGCAGCAACTGCTGGCCGCGCTGCAAAACGGTGACCCGGCTGCCGAATCTATGAAACATCTGCCCGAATTCCAGCCCGATATAGCCGCCGCCGATCATGACCAGATGTTCGGGAACGGTGTCGAGCTCCATGATGGAAGTTGAGTCCAGGATGGGAACGTTGGCGAGCCCCTCGACAGGGGGTACGAACGGTCGCCCACCGGTATTGATAAAGATTTTATCGGCACCCAGCTGCTTTTTTTCACCGTTATGCAAATGGACTTGAATCTTTTTGGGGCCGCTAAAAGCAGCCTCGCCGAAAATCAAATCCAGTGTTTCGAAACTTTCCATGTAGCGCTGACCACCACTGCGAAAACTTTCGACGATGTCGCGTTTACGCTGCCGGACTTTCTGCATATCAACAGCGACGGGCCCGGTTTGGACACCATAGTCGGCAGCGCGCCGCGCGAGATAAGCCACCCGGGCACTGGCCACCATGGTTTTGGTGGGTGTACAGCCCCGATTGACGCAGGTGCCGCCGACATGCTCCCGTTCGATCAATGCCACTTGCCAACCAGCCTTCGCCAGGGTGGTTGCCAAAGGGCCGCCGCCCTGTCCGGACCCTAAAATGATGGCATCATATTTACCCTTCATTTTCAGATCTCCTCTCTACTTCTAAGGCTCCCATCCACCCGATTGTTGAATTAGTTTGGCGACCAGACCTGTCCAGCCGGTCTGATGGGAGGCACCTAATCCGGCCCCGTTGTCTCCGTGAAAGTACTCGTAAAAAAGAAGATGGTCCCGCCAGTGCGGATCATCCTGGAAAACACGCAGTCCGCCGTAAATGGGACGCTCGCCGTTGCCGTTGCGCAGAAACATTTTTATCAGGCGCCGGGACAATTCCACGGCCACTTCATCCAGATTCATCATCCGGCCAGACCCGGTGGGGCATTCCACTTTAAGCGTATCCCCGTAGTAGTGATGGAATTTCTGCAATGATTCGATCAGCAGGTAATTGATCGGAAACCAGATCGGGCCCCGCCAGTTGGAGTTGCCGCCGAACAGTCCGCTTTCGGACTCAGCCGGCTGGTAGCTGATGGTATGGGCCTGGCCGTCCACGTAGAAATTGTATGGATTGGCCTTATGAAATTTGGAAACCGAGCGGATACCGTATGCGGATAAAAATTCATTTTCATCCAGCATGGGCTGCAATGTTTTGATCAACCGCTCGCGATTCACAATCGATAGCAACCGCCGCGAATCTTCTCCCGGTGCCTTCACACAGGCCAGGTTGCCGTGGTCCCGCAGGTAGGCTCGATTCTCAAAAAACCAATTCAAGCGCCGCCGGAAATCCGGCAGACTATTGATCAGCTCGGGCTCCAGGGTCTCAACTGCCAGCAGCGGCATCAGGCCCACCAGCGAGCGGACTTTCAACGGAACGGTATGATCGTTCGGCAGGTGCAACACGTCATAGAAAAAGCCGTCCTCCTCGTTCCACAGGCTGATTCCCCCGCGGTAATCGTCGGTCATAGCGCCGGCAATGCGCAAAAAGTGCTCAAAGAATTTGCTGGCGGTGTCCTGATAGACAGGGTTGTCTTTGGCCAGTTCGAGGGCGATCTTCAGCATGATCAGGCTGTAGAACCCCATCCAGGAAGTCCCATCGGACTGATCGATATGGCCGCCGGTAGGCAGCGGCGCACTGCGGTCAAACACGCTGATGTTGTCGAGACCTAGAAATCCCCCTTGGAAAACATTGTTCCCCTCGGCATCCTTTTTGTTGACCCACCAGGTAAAGTTGAGCAGCAGTTTATGGAAGATGCCTTCCAGAAATTCCCGGTCGGCCGTCCCTTGCTGCTTGGCGTCGATCTTGTAAACCCGCCAGGCCGCCCAGGCATGCACCGGTGGGTTGACATCACCGAATTTCCACTCATAGGCCGGCAGGGCACCGTTTGGGTGCATGTACCATTCGCGGGCCATCAGATCGAGCTGTCGCTTGGCAAAATCGGCATCCACAAGGGCCAGGGGAAGGCAGTGAAAGGCCAGGTCCCAGGCGGCGTACCAAGGATACTCCCACTTGTCCGGCATGGAGATGATGTCGAAGTTGTTCAAATGCGCCCACTCACTATTGCGCCCGTCTCGCCGTGACTTAGGGACCGGCGGCAGGCCGGGGTCGCCCCGGAGCCATTGTTCGATGTTGTAGTAAAAAAATTGCTTCGTCCAGAGCATGCCGGCCAGGGCCTGGCGTTGCACGCGCCTTTCATCTTCGCTCAAGTCCGGCTTTTGAACGGCATCATAGAACGCATCTGCTTCCGATCGACGCTTCGTGAATATGGCATCGAATTCGGAGATGGGATTCTCATGGCGGTTGTCGGCCAGCCGTAGACGCAGGGTGCGTGATTCTCCCGGTGCGATATCGCCGTCAAAAAGCGCAGCCGCCTTGGTGCCCTCCCTGGCCGGGTTGACGACACCTTTTTCACCGTTGACCAGGTAGCGGTGGAAAGCGTCTTTGACGAAAGGATTATCGTTTGGGGATTGTTCAAATCGCGTATAATTGGTCTCGTTGTTTGTGAAAAGCAGGTCATCGGCATTCTCAACATACAAGTGATAGTCACCGGCGGCCGGGTGTGTAATCTCCACCACGGCGAGGTTGTCTGGTCCCTCGACCTGCCTCAGGTACGGCCTGCCGGCAACGTCGTTCATCGGGCCGTGTTCATAGCCCCATGACCAGGTGTTTCTGAACCAGAGGCTGGGCAGTGCTGCGCACCGGGCAATCTCCGGACCCCGGTTGGTCAATATGATTTTTATCAGGATATCGTCCTGGTCCGCCTTAGCGTATTCGATCTGGACGTCAAAATAGCGATTGCCGTCAAAAATGCCCGTATCCAGGAGCTCATATTCGTAATCAGAGAACCCACGACGCTGATTCTCAGACACAAGATCGGCGTAGGGGTATTCGGCCTGCGGGTACCTATACAGCATCTTCATGTAGCTGTGGGTGGGTGTACTGTCCAAGTAAAAGTAGTACTCCTTGACATCTTCGCCGTGATTACCTTCGGATCCGCTCAGGCCGAACAGGCGTTCTTTCAGGATCGGATCTTTTCCGTTCCAAAGCGCCAGGGCGAAACAGATATACTGATTGCGGTCCGAAATTCCGCCGATGCCGTCCTCGCCCCAGCGATAGGCCCGGCTGCGTGCGTGGTCGTGGGGGAAATAGGCCCAGGCACTGCCATCGGTACTGTAGTCTTCGCGCACCGTCCCCCAGGCCCGGTCACTCAGGTAGGGCCCCCATTTCTTCCAGTTGGCTTTTCTCTCGCGATGGTCTTGAAGCCTTGTGTGCTCTATACTTGTATTCATGAGCACCCCCCTTAAGTTACCGCGCACTGGTTTGCTGCGTGCCGCCGATGAATGCTTGAGCGCATTTGAAAAACGGGGCCGAGCCATTGGCGACTAAACGTTGTAGGTTGAAGATGCGGTGGCGCCCCCGCGACCGGTCCAATTGGTATGGAAGAACATACCCCTGGGCTGGTCGATCCGTTCATAGGTGTGGGCGCCGAAATAATCGCGCTGAGCCTGCAACAGGTTGGCCGGCAGGCGTTGCGAGCGATAGCCGTCGTAGTAGGCCAAGGCTGAACCGATCGCCGGCAGAGGAATGCCCAGCTGCACCGCCGTGGCTACCACCCGCCGCCAGCTGTCCTGGGCATTCGCCAGGGCCTGACTGAAAAAAGGATCCAGGAGCAAGTTGGACAGTTCCGGATCGGTGTCGAAAGCCGCCTTGATATTGTCGAGAAACGCCGAACGAATAATGCAGCCCCCGCGCCACATCAAGGCAATCCCCCCGTAGTTGAGGTTCCACCCCTGCTCGGCGGCCACCGCCCGCATGACCTGGTACCCCTGGGCATAGGAAACGATTTTGGAGGCATACAGCGCCTGTTCCAAATCTTCTATAAGCGCGTCACGGTCGCCGTTGAAGGTGGCCTGAGGACCCTTCAGGACCTCGGCGGCGGCCACGCGTTCATCTTTGAGGGCCGATAGGCAGCGGGCAAACACCGCCTCACCGATAAGGGTCAAAGGCTGGCAGGCGCCGATAGCATACTCAACCGTTAATTTACCGGTGCCTTTTTGGCCCGCAGTGTCTAAAATTTGATCCAGCACGGCCACGTTGTTTTCGTCCCGGTAAGCAAGGATGTCGCGGGTGATCTCAATCAGATAGGAATCTAGCAGGCCTTGGTTCCACGCGGCGAACACAGCCGCCATCGCGTCGTTGGAAAGCCCCAAACCCGCTTTCATCATCTGGTAGGTCTCGCCGATGAGCTGCATGTCGCCATATTCGATGCCATTGTGGACCATTTTTACAAAATGGCCCGCACCGCTCTCACCAACCCAGTCGCAACAGGGCTCCCCGTTATCCGTATACGCGCAGATCTTTTGGAAGATTGGTCGGATGGACTCCCAGGCCGCGACCGAGCCCCCCGGCATGATGGAGGGACCCAGAAGAGCCCCCTCTTCGCCGCCTGATATGCCGGTCCCTATGTAGTGCAGCCCCTTGCGCTCTGCCGCTTCCACGCGCCGACTGGTGTCCAAGTAGTTCGAATTACCGCCATCGATGATGATATCCCCCGGTTCAAGATATGGCACCACCGACTCAATGAAAGCATCCACGGCTTCGCCGGACCGTATCATGCACATCACCTTGCGCGGCCGCTGTAAATGACCAACGAGTTCAGCGACCGAGTGGCTGCCGATGATGTTCTTTCCTGCGGCCCGACCATTGAGAAAGTCATCTACTTTGCTGGTTGTCCGGTTGAAACAGGCCACGGTCAAACCTTTGCTCTCCATATTCAAAATCAGGTTCTCACCCATGACGGCCAGCCCTACAAGGCCGATATCGGCTTGCTTTTTCATGGTGCTTCCTTTCGTCATTGCTACATTTCCAGTCGCCAGGGAATCTGGGCGCCTGTTCTGTTTTAATCACAGGGCAGTCCGCAACAGCCCATCCGCCAGGCATGGCCATCCTTGGCCAATAGAGCATCGGCCGCATCCGGCCCCCAACTGTTCCGGGAGTAGGAATGCAACGGCGAAGCTTCGGGATCAGCGGACCAGCCAGCCATAATCGGATCGACCAATCGCCACGATGTTTCGATACCATCATTGCGGGCAAACAGGGCGGCATCCCCTTTCAGGGCATCCAAAAGCAGGCGCTCATAAGCATCCGGCAGTGCGATGTCCGGGAAGGCGTCATGATAGGAATGGCTCATGTTGACCGAGCGCGAATCAGCCACCGTATCCGGCACTTTGGTTTCAAAGCGCAACTGGATACCCTCGTCCGGCTGAATGCAGATGGAGAGGAAATTGGGCGTAAAGCACTCCCTGCGGCCCAGTTGGAAGATCACATCCGGCGGCGGCTGAAACTCGACGATGATGGAACTGCTCTTGGCGGGCATGGCCTTGCCGGAACGCAGGTAGAAGGGCACCCCTTTCCAGCGCCAGTTGTCGATAAACAGCCGCAGGGCGGCATAGGTGGCCGTCTGTGAGTCGGCCGCCACGCCGCTGCTCTGGCGATAGTCCGCATACTGACCACGGACACTGTCCTCCGGGGAGATGGGGCGGACCGTGCCCAGGACCTTGACCTTTTCGTTGCGGATGGCATCGGCGTCCAAGGATGCCGGCGGCTCCATGGTAACCAACGCCAGCAACTGCATCAAATGATTCTGAAACATGTCGCGCAGCACGCCGGCCTTGTCATAATAGCCGCCGCGCCGGCCCACATCCACGCTCTCCGCCACCGTGATCTGGACATTGGCCACATAACGCCGATTCCAGACCGGCTCGAAAAAGGTATTGGCAAAGCGCAGGAAAAGGATGTTTTGGGCGGTCTCCTTGCCCAGATAGTGATCGATGCGAAAAACCTGGTGCTCGGCAAAAGCCGCATGGACGCGCTGATTGAGCGCCCGGGCCGAATCCAGATCCCGGCCAAAGGGCTTTTCGATGATAATACGGCGTTGACCGGCGGCTTCGTCGGCCATGCCGGCCGTGGCCAAATGGTCACAGGCAGGCCCGTAGAAATCAGGCGCTGTCGCCAGGTAGTAAAGACGATCGGCCGCGCCATTCTCCGCGCTGCGCAAATGCGCGTCAAGCCCGGCATAATCCGCCGGTGCATCCAGATTGCCCTTGATGTAGCTGATGCGCTGGGCAAAGTCGTGCCAGAGGTCGGTATCGAAGCTTGCGCCGAATTGTTCTACGCCGCCTGTCAGGTGATCTCGATATTGGTCGTCGTTCCAATCACGGCGGGCGAATCCAATGATACGCACGCCGTTGTCCAGCCGGTTTTTCCGAAAGTTGTTGTACAGGGCCGGTAGGAGTTTGCGACGGGTCAGGTCTCCGGAAGCACCGAAGATTACGATGGTGCAGGCTTTATCCGCATTCATGGTTTGGTTCCTCGCTGCCGCTCCAGTTTAGCTTGCAGGGGACCGCTAAGATTTAGCCAACCCCTGGTGAGTATGAGTAATCGCCATTTCGAAGATTCTCTTTTACGTTTCTAAAAGGAGCGGGGTTTCTTATCGCTAATTGAAAAAGGACCCCTTAAAGCACATCAGTTGTTCATCTGTCGCTTAAACAGGAAACGCCTTACATTAATAACCGCGTTAGGTGAGAGTTCCGTAAGGATCCAGCTCCAGCAGCACCGGCCCCCGAATTATTGCGATCAGCTGAAAATACATTTATTACCGCCGAATCAGATACGGCCCGGTTGAGGGCCTCATACGCCGAAATCAGACCGGCTTTGCAGGTATAAGAGTCTGTGGGCCGGGACTGCGCTAGTTTTGAACGCGCTGAACACCAGCAGCCGCAGCACGGTCCAAAAACCACCGCATGTTCCCATTGGAGGGTATCACCCGCCCGGCGGGCAGGGCCTTCGCATTCGGTGATGGCTGCAGGACCTGCGCAACGATTTCTGCTTTGCCCGACCCCGTGGCTACCCAGGCTATATTCCGCGCCCGGTTGATCACCGGCAGCGTCAGGGTAATGCGGTTCGGTGGCGGTTTGGGGGCGTCTGCAACGGGTGAAACCCAGGCCGCGGTTTCGCTTAAAACCGGATGGTCTGGAAACAAAGAAGCCGTGTGGCCGTCGGGGCCGATTCCGAGCAGGATGAGATCGAAGCGCGGGTACTGGTTGTGGCCCGGATTGAGTACCGTTTCAAGCGTGGCCGCATAATTTCGAGCTGTTTTGGCTAATGGTTGCGATGTATCCATGGAATGAATCCGGTTGGCGGAGATGGGAAGGCGGCTTAAAAAGCGTTTCATCGCCTCGCCATAATTGGATTCGGGGCTGCTTGGCGGTACCCACCGCTCATCAGCCCAGAAAACGTGCCATGCAGACCAATCAACACCGGCACCCGAAGGATTCTGGTCGAGTGCAATGGCCAGGGTCTCATTGAGCGAGCCGCCCGACAGCGCAATGCAAAACCGGCCCCGCGAATTTACGGAAAGAGCCGCCAATTGAACTACATAGGTCATTAAAGCCTGCGAAAGTGTCCGGCGCTCATCGTATACACTTACTTGTGGTAAATTACGCATTTGACCGCCTCGCCCTCATTGCCCGTCCCAAGATTTCACTGGGGGACCTCTTCATCTTATACCAGGCTGAATTTTTTGTTATCCGTTTTCAGTTCCCACTCAAGACAAACACGTTATAATTCAGATTTAGGTCAAAATAGAGATTGTCAAGCATCACATAAAAAATGGGCGGGTTAATTGTTGGCAGCCTACCATTTTGCCGGCCATAGCAATAAGGAACCAAATTGGCGCCCAATCCGTCGACATCTCAGTTGGGTCGGAGGTCATGAAACGGTAGTTTTGGATGGCGGCGGTGTCCCCGGTTCCCATCCGGAAGCCCTTTGAGATGGGTGCTTTTGAAGCGCTATGTATTCATTTTCTTGATTCAATTCCAAATGATATTATGATGGGTATGTATTTCTAACTGCAACCGAATGTAAACCCAGCGACCCCCGAGGGTGCCGTGGCCTTAATTCTGCAAGAACCCGAACCCGGGCAATCTTTCCATACTTACCAGGGCGACACATTTTCCTTCATGATAAAAGTGCCGGCAGACCGGCGGGGGTCGGCTTTCTTGCGTACCAATGTCGGTCATGCTGCCACCACGCGCCGGGAAATTATGGACGCCGTTCTCTTCCAGCGTCCGCCCCTGAATCGCGACTGGTACGATATCCCCATGCGACCCACGGAGCCGGGAACCTACGAAATCCGGATACCTTTATGTGAGGTGGGTCATTTCGAAGCAAAGTGCTTTTTTCTGCCGGAAAATTCATCGCAGCCACAATGGCCGCCGGGTGGCAACGTTGTCTTGAACATATCCCCGGCCGAAACCTGCGGCGCCAACATTATCTACAACGCTTTTGTACGCCAATTCGGACCCGGCAAAGAACGCGGCCTGCGGTTGACGGACAATCAGCAGCGTACAATCAGCGAACTGGACCAGGGTGGCTATGCCGTGATTCCACCGTCCGGGACCTTTCGCGACCTGATTGCAGAGCTCGATTTTATTGTCTACCACCTGGGGTGCCGCTACCTCCAGTTGTTGCCGATTCACCCGACCCCTACCACATATGCCCGTATGGGGCGTTTCGGGAGTCCCTATGCCGCCTTGGGATTTACCGCCATCGATCCGGCCCAGGCTGAATTCGACCCGAAGGCAACACCGCTGGAACAGTTCCAGGAACTGGTGGATGCCGTCCACCAGCGGTCGGCCCGCATTATCCTGGACCTGGCCATCAATCACACCGGCTGGGCCGCCCGCATGCATGAAACCCACCCGGAATGGCTGGCCCGGGATGAGGACGGCCGCATCGAAAATCCCGGGGCCTGGGGCATCGTCTGGGAGGATCTCACCCGGCTGGACTACCGCCATCAGGGCCTGTGGCAAACCATGGCGGAGATCTTTCTCATCTGGTGCCGCCGAGGCGTCGACGGATTTCGTTGTGATGCCGGATATATGATCCCCCTGCCGGCCTGGCGGTTCATCATTGCCACGGTCCGGCAGCAGTTTCCCGAAACCATCTTTTTCCTGGAAGGCTTGGGCGGCAAGGTGTCCGTGACCCGGGAACTGCTCGATAAGGGCGGGTTTAACTGGGTCTATTCAGAGCTGTTCCAGAATTATGACCGGTCGGCCATCGAGCAATACCTGCCGTCAACCATTGAGATTTCTGCCAGGCTGGGCACTGCCATCCACTTTGCCGAGACCCATGACAACAACCGCCTGGCGGCTACTTCGCCGGAATGGGCCCGGCTGCGTACAGCCCTGGCAGCCCTTTGCAGCCACGCCGGCGGCTTTGGCTTTGCCAACGGGGTCGAATGGCTGGCGACCGCGAAGATCAACGTGCATGACAGCCCACCGCTGAACTGGGGGCAGCATCCCAACCTGGTGGACTGGACCCGGCGATTGAACTTCCTGCTGCGCGAGCATCCCTGCTTCGATAAATCCAGCGAGTTGAAGATTTTAGCGGCCGACCCGGGTCACTGCCTGGTACTGCTCCGTCGGCACCGCGGTGCGGACCGGGATCTTTTGATTCTGATCAACCTCGATCCGGATCATCCCGTGGATGCCCGGTGGTCTGTCACGGCAAACCGGCACCCGTCGAGTTCCCCCCATGATCTTTTGACCGGTCAAAAGGTACTATTGGAAATACAGGACGACAGTTTTTACCGCCGACTGGCGCCGGCAGAAGTTCTCTGCCTGGATCCCGATCCATCCGCCGTAGAGCGTCTGGAGCGATCTCTGGCCCACCCGGCAGCATTGCCGGAAAACATCCATCGGCAACGTGCTCAGGCCATAGCCCTCAGCGTGCTGCAGGAAGTCCGGGAAACGCTGGATATCGGCGCTACCGATCCCGCCGGCGCTGCGCAGGAATTGCTTGAGGACCCGGTCGCCTTTTGCGACCGACACCTGCATCCGGAAGGCGCCGCCCAGATTATCCGCTGGCGGTATCCGCAAGATCTGCGCAGGGTCGTCATGGTACCTCCGAATCACTTCCTGCTGCTAGAATCACCGCATCCCTTTCGTGCCCGCCTGGAATGGGACGGCTGCGTGCGGGCCGTCCATGACAGCCTGCCGGCCAAAGCCGGAGACCAGTTTGCCCTCTTTTTGCCACTCCCGGTTCCGGAGACCGACCGGACCATGCAACTGGTGCTGTGGAGCCACACCCCGGAAGGCAACCACCGCGAACAGGCGGCCTTGCTATTGCTTCCATCGGCGCACACGACAAATGCCGGGTCTGTATTTAAATTCGGGCGCGAAATGCTTCTGGAGCAGCCGCTGACCTTCCTGGGAACCAACGGCCGCGGCGGGATGTTGCGCGCGCACGGACGCTGGGCAACCCTGAACAGCCGCTATGATGCCCTCCTGGCCGCCAATCTGAATTCCGACCACCCCGAGGACCGCCTGGTCGTGCTGGCGCGCTGCCGGGCCTGGGTGGTCTACCAGGGCTACTCCAGAGAATTGACCAGTGACTGCCAGGAGGCCTTTGTCGTGTCACCGTCCCGGTTCGGCGAATGGCGCTTTGAAGTCCCCACCGGCCAGGGCCAGTATATTCGCCTCGATGTCCGGGCACGCATACGACCCGGCGAAAACGGGATTGATCTCTCCTTCCGACGGCACCCGGCCGCTAAAGCGCCGGACCAGATGCCGGATGACGAACCGGTGCGGCTCATCGTGCGCCCGGACCTGGAATACCGCAGCTTCCATGATACCACCAAGGCCTTTACCGGCCCGGAGCAAATCTGGCCGGAGACGGTTACCCCGGCACCGGACGGGTTTGTATTCCAGCCGCCGGGCGGCTCGGCAGTTAGGGTGCAGATGGCGGGCGCCGGCTACACCATGGAACCCGAGTGGCAATACATGGTGTATCGCGAGCTGGAGGACCAGCGCGGACTTGATCCGAACTCGGACCTGTTCAGTCCGGGGTATTTATCGCACTATCTGGCCGGCGGGGAGTCCGCCTGTTTAACGGCGGCTGTGGGTGCGGAAGCAACGCTGGCAGCACCAGAAAAAGCAAGGACAGAAGAGTATACGGTGGAATCCATGCTCGCCGATTCGCTACGCCAGTTTGTCGTAAAACGCGGCAGTGGCAAAACCGTGATTGCCGGGTACCCCTGGTTTCTTGACTGGGGCCGCGATACGCTGATCGTCGCCCGGGGCTTGATCGCCGCCGGAGACATCCGGGATGTCCTGGAGATCCTATGCGCGTTTGCAAACCTAGAGCAGGACGGGACCCTGCCCAACATGATTCGCGGCGCAGACAGCAGCAACCGCAATACATCCGACGCAGCCCTGTGGCTCTTTACGGCCTGTCGAGACCTTTATAAGCAGACCGCCGACGCTAAATTTCTCGACACCCTGTGCGGGGCGCGCAGCCTGCGCCAGGTCCTGATCGATATTGCGGCAGCCCTGGAACGCGGCACACCCAATGGTATCCGGGTCGACCCGGAATCCGGGCTGCTGTTCAGCCCAACCCATTTCACCTGGATGGATACCAACCACCCGGCTGGGACACCACGTGAGGGGTATCCCATCGAAATCCAGGCTCTCTACCATGCCGCCCTGGAATTTTTAGCGGACAGCGATCCGGACAACAGTGCCGCCTGGCAGGCCCGGGCCGACCGGGTGCGCGCCGCCGTGGAGCATCGGTTTTACCTTCCCAAGAAAGGCTATCTTGCCGACTGCCTGCACGCCCGGCCGGGGACACCGGCCATCGGAGCGGAGGCCGACTATGCCCTGCGTCCGAACCAGTTGCTGGCCGTGACCCTGGGCACCCTGCCGGATACGGACCTGCGTCGCAACGTTGTGAACGCCTGCGGAGAGTTACTCGTCCCCGGTGGTTTGCGCAGCCTGGCCGATCGACCGGTCCAGCGCCCCCTCATCATCGAAAAGAATGGCCGGCGTCTCGGTGATCCGCAGCGCCCCTATCGGGGACACTACGCTGGTGACGAAGACACCTCCCGCAAGCCGGCCTATCACAACGGGACAGCCTGGGGCTGGCAGTTGCCCCTGTTTTGCGAAGCCCTGGCCCTGGCATATCCGCAAACCGGCCGGGATGCCGCCCGCGCTTACCTGGCCCACAGTATCCGGATGCTCCAAACCGGCTGTGTGGGGCATCTGCCGGAAATCCTGGACGGCGATGCGCCCCACCTATCGCGTGGATGCGACGCCCAGGCCTGGAGTATCAGTGAACTCTTGCGCGTGTGGCATAGGTTGTCCGAATGAGTTGCGGCCACAATATGTCTATGCGACCGGCAAAGTGGTACAATATTTGGCAATAAAACTTGCATTAAGAAGAAAAAGAATCATACTAGTGACTGTTTCTAAATTCTTAAGATGGAGACAGTCTGAAGGATTTGTTCCTGATATAATTGCGCATCCAGACCGGCGGGATCGGCGGACTGCCAACCGAAACAGCTTCCCGATCCGGTAACTGAGGACATATATGAAAAACCTGCAAACTTACCAAGTCTATCCCAGCCTTCCGGAATCCATGAAATTTCTGGAGACGCTGTCTCGCAACTACTGGTGGTCCTGGTCGTATGATGCTGTCGATCTGTTTAAACGCATCGACCGGGGCCTGTGGAAAGAGGCCCAGGGCAACCCCATCATCTTCGGCACCCTGGTTTCGCAACAGCGCCTGAACCACCTGTCCAAGGATACGAGTTTTCTGGCGCACCTGGACCGGGTGCGCGCAGATTTCAAAAAAAAGGTCCTAACCTTCAAGGCCCCGGCTGATCCGGCTTTTAAACCAAATGAAGTCATCGCCTATCTTTCCATGGAGTTCGGCATCCACGAAAGCCTGCCCATATACGCAGGCGGGTTGGGCATCCTGGCCGGCGACCACCTCAAAGCGGCGTCCGCCATGGATCTGCCGCTGGTGGGCATCGGCCTGTTGTACCGCCAGGGGTATTTTCACCAATACCTGGATCCCAATGGCTGGCAGCAGGAAGAGTATCCCGACACGGATTTCTTTTCACTGCCCCTGGTACGCGCCACCGATCGTGACGGCCGGGAAGTAGTCATCGAGGTCACCGGTCCGGACGGCCCCATGCAAGCGATCGTCTGGAAGATCCGGGTCGGACGGATCTCCCTCTTGCTGCTGGACACTTACCTGGATAGTAATCCCAAACCAATCCAGGATATCACCAGCCGGCTCTATGCCGGTGGTTCCCGTGTTCGCCTGGCGCAGGAGGCGCTGCTGGGGATCGGCGGCATCAAAGCCCTGGATGCGCTCGGGTTGACGGTGAAGGTGAGCCATATGAATGAGGGACACGCCGCCTTTTCCGGACTGGAGCGGCTGGCCCAGACCATGTCCCGACATCAGGTGGACCTCAAAACCGCCCGCGAAATCGTGGCCCGCAGTACCGTCTTCACCACCCACACACCGGTGGCGGCCGGCCATGATGAATTTTCACCCGACATGGTCAGACCGGTTCTGCAGGCCTTCGCCGACCGCCTGGGGGTAACGGTCGATAAGATCCTCTCCTGGGGGCAACCGGCTGGATCCGCGGAAACCAGCCCCATGTCGATGTTCATTCTCGGCTTGCGCATGGCGCAGTACTGCAACGGGGTCAGTGAATTGCACGGCAAGGTGGCCCGCAACATGTGGTCACATGTGTGGCCGGATCGGCCCAAGGATGAAATCCCCATCTCCCATATCACCAACGGTGTCCATGTACCCACCTGGATGTCGCCGGAAGTGGCCGCGGTCTGCGAGCGCTACATTGGCCCCGAGTGGTATCTGTCTTCGCTCAAACCGGAGAATGTCAAGAAAATAGACGACGTGTATGATGAAGAACTGTGGCGGGCACACGAGATGAGCCGGGCCCGCCTCCTGCGGGCCTGCCGTGATCGCATGGTCCGCCAGTATTCCCGTCGCAATGCACCGGCCTCCTTGATGGAGGATGCGGAAAGGGTCTTGGACCAGGACACCTTAACCATAGGGTTTGCCCGGCGCTTTGCCACCTACAAGCGGGCCGGGCTGCTATTGCTTGAACCGGAGCGCCTCGAAGCCCTGCTGACCGACGAAAAAAGACCGGTACAATTCATCTTCGCCGGCAAGGCCCACCCCCATGATGACCAGGGCAAGCAATTGATCAAACAGCTGATCGAGTTTTGCCGCCGGGACCGCATTCGACGGCGGGTTGTCTTCCTGGAAGATTACGACATGCAAACCGGCCGCTACCTGGTTCAAGGCTGCGACGTTTGGCTCAACACGCCGCGGCGGCCCTTCGAAGCCTGTGGCACCTCCGGGATGAAGGCGGCCTTGAACGGCGTTCTCAACCTGAGCATCCTGGATGGCTGGTGGGCCGAGGGTTACACCGAAGAAGCCGGCTGGGCGATCGGGCAGGGCAACGAAAGCGGCGACCCGGCCTATCTGGACGCGGTTGAATCCCAGGCCCTGTTCAACCTGCTGGAAAACGATGTGATCCCGAAATTTTATTATCGCAAAAACGGCGACCAGCCCACTGAATGGGTGGCCATGATGAAAGCTTCCATGAAACTGGCTGTCAGCCGGTTTTGCAGCCTTCGCATGGTTGGGGATTATGATGACCGGTTTTACATTCCGGCGGCGCTGGCCATGACCGGCCTGCTGGAGAACGACGCCCGGCAGGCCCGGGAACTGGCCGAGAACCACGAACGCCTGCGACAGCACTGGCCGAAACTCAAAGTTGAGAAGCCGGTAAGGGAACTGTCAGGGCCCTTTCGGGTAGGCGATGCGTTCGAGGTCTCCACCGTGGCCTACCTGGGAGAGCTGCGGCCGGAAGAGGTGTCCGTGGAGCTCTATTTTGGTCGCAGCGCAACCCTCGACGCGGTGGCCCGCAGCCGGGCCCTGCCCATGACCCTGGCCGAAGATCGCGGCGAGGGAGAGTTCTTGTACCGGTGTACCGTCCAATGCCAGGATTCAGGCCGCTACGCTTTTACCAGCCGGATATTACCGGCCGGTGACAACCGGATCCGGACCACCCCGGGGCTGGTGACCTGGGCATAAGGAATCCTGCACAGGAGGATTAGGCGTTGGATTGCCCCTGGAAAGGGATTGCTGCTAAACACACTATTCCGGCGTGGCCGGATTCAGGCTCATAGGCGATAGGTATTCAGGCTGTAGGAAGACCCCATACCCTATGAACGATTCACCGTAGGGTGCCTGCTGCTAAGACAAAACTGTTTGTAAATGCAAGACTTTAAGGTTTACCTAACAGTCTTCAGCCTACAGCCTGAACACCTACAAAGGAATCTCCCGGCTGCCCGCTGGAAGCGACTGAGTTCCGGAGCAGATTCCCGTTCACCGGATAGAAACAACCCCTGCCACCAGGGAGACACGGCATGGCAACAACAAAAAATCCCCGTGTTCTGGTCGTCACCCCGGAGGTGACCTATCTGCCTGATAATATGGGCAACATGGCCAATTACCTGTCTGCCAAAGCCGGCGGGCTGGCCGATGTATCCGCGGCCCTGATCAACGCCCTTTTCGAGCATGGCGCCGACGTGCACGTGGCGCTGCCGGATTATCGGGCCATGTTCAATGCCCAGCGCAAGCCCGTAGTGGGCACGGCCCTTGACCTCATCCAGGACACCGTGCCGGATGACCGCATCCACCTGGCCGAAGATCGCGCCTTTTTCTACATGGACCATGTCTACTCCAACTATGCGGCCGAGAACACGCGTATCGCCCTGGCCTTTCAGCGCGAGGTCATCAACAACATCATCCCCAGAGTCCGCCCGGATCTGATTCACTGCAATGATTGGATGACCGGCCTTATTCCGGCCATGGCGCGCCGGCTGGGAATCCCCTGCCTGTTTACCGTCCACAACATCCACACCACCAAGCTGCTGCTGGCGGAAATCGAAGACCGTGGCATAGATGCGGCCGCCTTCTGGCAGCACCTCTATTACGTCCACATGGCCCATAACTATGAGACCACGCGGGACCTCAATCCGGTCGACTTGCTGGCCAGCGGCATCTTTGCCGCCCACTTTGTCAATACGGTCAGTCCGACCTTTCTGCACGAAATCGTCAACGGTCAACATGACTTCGTCAGCGGGCCGATTCGCAGCGAATTGTCCAACAAGTTTCATGCCCAGTGCGCCACGGGCATTCTCAACGCACCGGACCCCACCTTTACCCCAGAGAGCGACCCGGTGTTGGATGTCAACTATGGCCCGGAAGACCATGCGGCCGCCAAGCAGACCAATAAGCTCGCCCTGCAGACTGAGGTTGGGCTGATTCGGGATGCCGGCGCCCCCTTGTTGTTCTGGCCGCACCGGTTGGACAGCATCCAGAAAGGCTGCCAGCTGCTGGCGCAGAATCTATACCGGATCGTGCATACGCACTGGGAAGAAAACCTGGAAATCGTTTTTGTCGCCAACGGTGAGTTCAAACCGCACTTTGCCGACATTGTCCACTTTCACGGATTTTCCCAACGGGTAGCCATCTGTGATTTCAACGAGGACCTGGCCCGGCGGGCTTACGCTGCCGCTGATTTTGTCCTGATGCCGTCACGCTTCGAGCCCTGCGGCCTGCCCCAGATGATCGGGCCGCTATACGGCGCGCTGCCGGTGGCGCACAATACCGGCGGCATCCATGATACGGTCGCGCCCATGAACGTCGCGGCAAAACGTGGAAATGGTTTTCTATTTAATATTTGGGACGGCCAGGGATTATTCTGGGCCATCGAACAGGCCCTGACGTTTTACCGACTGCCGGAAAAAATCAAAACGCCCCAGATCGCCCGGGTGATGCGCGATGCGGCCGAGACCTTCAACCACGCTGTCACGGCCCGCCACTACATGGACCTGTATGAGAAAATGCTGCAGCGTCCTTTGATCCCGCGGCAGGCGGAGTGCTTGTTCGAGGGACGCGAGTTGTGCTGAGCCCGCCTTTCCGAGAAGCGTCGCTCAGCCCGCAAAGCCGCGTTTTTTAAGAACAAAATCAGACATATGGATTCACACCAGATTGGTGGAATTACCCCAGGTTCTCTGCCAGGTGCGGAGGGCTTAAATCGATCATAGACGCTTATGACCACCTACTCCGATGATGTTGGACAGAAAGCATCCCGCCTGGTGGCGGCTGACCCTTACCTGGCCCCCTACCAGGGCACCATCCAACGCAGGTTACAGGCAATCGAGAACATGGCCGCCCGGCTGCTGTCGGACAAGGCCGCCTCACTGACCGATTTCGCCTCCGGGCATACCTACTATGGCCTCCACCGCTCGGAAACAGGTTGGGTTTTTCGCGAATGGGCACCGAATGCAGCAGCGGTTTACCTGGTCGGCGACATGTCGGCCTGGCAGGTCGCTGAACCGTATAGGCTCCAGCGAATCAATCCCAACGGAGATTGGGAAATCCGCCTGTCCACAGACCAATTACAGCATGGCATGCACTACCGGTTGCACCTGCAGTGGCCCAACGGCCGGGGTGACCGCATTCCGGCCTATGCCCGCCGGGTGGTGCAGGACCCGGATTCCGGCATTTTTTCAGCCCAAGTCTGGGCACCGCCCGGGGGATATCGCTGGAAACACCAACTGCAGCGGACTGCCGCCCCACCACTGTTCATCTATGAGGCCCATGTGGGCATGGCCCAGGATGCCGAAAAAGTAGGCACCTACCGCGAATTTACCCGCGAGGTCCTGCCGCGAATTGCGGCGGCCGGCTATGACACCCTGCAGCTGATGGCCCTGCCGGAGCATCCGTATTACGCCTCATTCGGATACCAGGTATCCAGCTTTTTCGCCGCGGCCTCCCGCTTTGGGACTCCGGAAGAACTCAAGGAATTGATTGACACGGCCCACGGCCTGGGGTTGCGGGTTCTGATGGACCTCATCCATTCCCACGCCGTGGCCAATGTGGTCGAGGGGCTCAGCCACTTCGACGGTACGCCCTACCAGTATTTTCATGCCGGTGACCGGGGGCGTCATCCGGCCTGGGATTCGCGGTGCTTCGATTATGCCCGGCCCCAGGTGCTGCATTATCTACTCTCCAACTGCCGTTACTGGGTAGACGAGTACCGGGTAGACGGGTTTCGCTTCGACGGTGTGACCAGTATGCTTTACCTGCACCACGGCCTTGAAAAGGCGTTCACTTCCTACGCGGATTACTACGGCAGCGAGGTGGATGAGGAAGCCCTGGTGTATCTGGCCCTGGCCAATCGCCTGCTGCATGAACTGGATCCCGGCCTGGTGACCATTGCCGAGGATGTCAGTGGTATGCCGGGCCTGGCCGCCCCGCAAGAAGCGGGTGGTATCGGGTTCGACTACCGTTTCGCCATGGGTGTCCCGGATTACTGGATACGGCTGACGAAAGAGATCCGGGACGAAGATTGGCCCCTTGAACATCTCTGGCATGAACTCACCAACCGCAGAGATGAGGAGCAGACCATCAGCTACGCCGAAAGTCACGACCAGGCCCTGGTCGGCGACCAGACCCTGATCTTCCGGCTGCTCGGGGATGCCATCTACAACCATATGCAGATCGATGATCCCCACCTGGGGGTTGCTCGCGGGATGGCCCTGCACAAAATGATTCGGCTGGTCACCCTGGCCACCGCCGGCAGCGGCTATCTCAATTTCATGGGAAATGAGTTCGGCCATCCGGAATGGATTGATTTTCCCCGCGAGGGCAACGGGTGGTCTTATCGTTACGCCCGGCGGCAGTGGCACCTGGTGGACGACGCCGGGCTCAGGTATCACTGCCTGGCCCGCTTCGATCGCGCCATGATCTCTCTTGCCCGCCGCTCCGGCCTCTTCGATACCAACCCGCCGGAATGCCTGCTTGTTCACCAAGCAGACAAGGTATTGGCTTTCCGCCGGGGCGATCTGCTGTTCGTCTTTAATTTTCACCCGGCCAGCTCATTTACCGACTACGCCCTGCCGGTGACGGCGGCAGGACGCTATATCCTGGTACTCAATACCGACAACCACCTGTTCGGCGGCCACAACCGGCTGGTCCCCCACCAGCGCCACGAAAGCGCTGCATTGCCGGAAGGCCCGGCAGCCCAACACCAGGTGTGGCTGTATCTGCCCAGCCGGTGTGCCCTGGTTCTGGCTGCCGTATAGACCAAGCGGCCAGAGCGGCAAGGTTGCCGGCCGCGGATGCCTTTGATCCGGTCTAAATACCCTTTTTTGGTCCCCTTCATGTTGACAACGATTGCGGCGTAATTAACCTATTTTTAAGACGGGGTCGGTTGAAAATGACCGGGACAAGGCCCTGAACAATCTTACCTGAAAATGATCGCAGCTATAGGAAGGAGCCGCAAACATGGGAAAAGATATATCTATCACAGATGACCATCATTGTGCCGTGCAGGAAAGAACCCAGTTAAATGTTGAACTGGCCAAATGTGATGCCCAGTTTGAAAAAGGAGACGTGCGCGATTCGTGCTACGAATCCGCTATTAAGCTTAGCAAAGAGCGCGTAAAGAAGTGCCAAAAAGAGTGAGTTGTACAAAAATAGTCTATAGTTCAAGGGGCTTGTGGTCAATCCACAAGCCTTTTCTGATTTTGGTACCGGCTAAAATCAGCTTTTCATTTTAGTTATTCTGTGGTATAGATAAATCTCGTGGATCGAATCACTAGAAGATTCACGCGGACCTACCCACTGCAGGGCAAGCCTGCAGCCAGGCCAAATCGTCAATCGGGCGAAAGAGAATAGATTAGCGTCAAATGGGCGAAGTTAGGAATTTGACATGCTAACTAAATTCCGATTGGTGATCGCTGGCGGCCTCAAATCCAACTACCGCGCCAAAAAACGAATCAAGAAAAAGCAGCAGGCCCTTGCCGCGCAACTCAAGCTGAACCGTGCCTTTCAGGAAGAAGTGTTCAAGCGCAGGAAAGAACGCTTAGACCTGGTTTGATGGGCGCCTGTAAAGGACTGCCTGTGGTTGATCTACCCGAGGTCAAAACGGGCAAATTTTATGGGGACCGCGTTGCACACCGGGCAATTGGCGGTCGGCTGCTGGGTTGTCACGAAACCACAGATTTGGCAGACATATACATCTGTTGTCATCGCTTCGGATTCTGCCTGGTAACGTGCGATGAGATCGGCTTGCGCAGCCAGAACCCGCATGAACTGGCTTAGGTTTTTCGCTTTGCCCCCTTCACCCGCCGCGTCATACTGCGCGGCCAAATCTGCGTACAGGGGAGGGAGCGTTTCCTCCTTACTCTTGCGGTAGGCCGCCAGGAACGTGTCGCTGTCAAGCGTCTTACCACGCAGGTACATCGAGAAGCGCCGGATGTGGGCAGATTCCGAAGACTCGAGGGCGGTCAGCAACCGCACCAGGGCAGGCATTTTGGTCCGCACAGCTTTGGCCGCATGCAGGCGGTTGCGAATACCGGCTACGGTGGCAGTCGCGAAAAGGTACGCAAGGGTCTTGTTGATACTGCTTTTCATTGTTAAACCTCAAATTTGAGTTTACGACAGCGTTACTATCTTCATATCTAATTGACCGAAACACACCCTGCCTATCCCAGATGTGCCTTGCGGATCTCATTGGGTGTACTTCCCGTCCAGCGCTTAAATGCCCGTGAAAACGCACTCTGGTCGGAGAAACCCAGCAGGAAGGCGATCTCGGCCAGTTCGATTTCCGTCTCGCGGATATAGTTGAGGGCCATCTCCTGCCGGGAAGCGTCGAGCAGATCCCGAAATGAGGTGCCGGCTTCGGCCAGGCGGCGCTGCAGACTGCGTACGCTCAGGCCCAGGTCCCGGGCGACCTTCTCATTGGCCACCGGTCCTGAAGGCAGGGCATCAATGATGCCGGCCTTGACCCGGTGCACCAGGTTGCCTTCTCTGAGGCGGGCCAGGTAATCCACGTTCAGTTGATCGTGCATGCGGGCAAACTGGGGGTTGGTGCCCGGCAGGGCCTTTTCAATTGCGGTCAGCGGAAACAGAATGCAATCGCCAGGTGCGGAAAAACGTACCGGGGCTTGGAAATAACGTTGATGTTCCTCGGCACAGACCGGGGCTGGGTGCTGAAAACTGACCGAAAGCGGTTGGAGCTCCTCTCCAAAATTCAGGCGGCACATGTGAAAGGTCACCGCGATCAGGCAGTCCACCTGGGCCGACACCCGCAGCCCCTCGGATTTAAAATCGAAACAGACCCGTAAACCGGCCAGGTCTTCTTCCAGGCTGACACCCTTGCCTTCCGAAACGATATCCAGGTAAAGCACGAACCGCTGCAGGGATTCACGCAGCGAATGGCTGGCCAGCCAGGCATACCCGAGCCCATAGAGGTATGATGGGTGCCAGAACTTGGGCCCTTGCAGGCCGAAACATTCATCTTCGATCAGTTCCACGGCTTGCTGCCAGGCATGGTTCACCGTTGCATACCGAATCCGGGCCCCAGGTTGATTCAAAAGGTCCGGATCGATACCGGCCGCCAGGAACACATCCGCGGGGTTGTGCCCGTAGGATTCGAGTAATTTCCACAAGATGTTGGTCGCTGTCGCGAGGTGACTGTATGGCATGGCGTACGCCCCCCGTTTTTCGAAGAGTGCTGCCGTATACTTTACCAAACCTGGTGGGGGAAGTCCAACCGGCCATGGCACGTTCGGTCCAAATGTTGGCGGGCCAGGTCAAGCACCGGCGAAGTAAATGCATTACGTTGGGACACAAAATTAGATAGGCAAAAGATCGAAGGCTGAAGGTGGCAGGTAAACCAAGCGCTCAGAAACCATGAATGAAATATTGACGCAGGGATAAAGATGTACGGCAAACAGACGACATTGCGAATGAGAAAAGATCTTTATGCGAAATTGGAATCTGTTGCGCGGCAGCACAGGCGCAGTGTGAGTGACATGATCAGGCTGATCTTGACCGAGAATCTTGAGAAATATAAAAACAAATCCTGACCCGATCCGCCGGGAAGTGTTTGGGAGAAAGACAGTGTCCCAAGTGCCAAAAAACAGATTGTCTGCCGACGAAATATTGAAATCCGAACATTTCTGCGAAGACGGAAAAATGAAGGCTGTAAAACAAGACTACCGGTGTGATTATTATATTCAGGCCATCACCATCAAGGAGACCCTTGAAGTGATCACCAACAAAGAGTACACCATTGAAAAAGATGGTGTGCAGGGTTGGAAGGTGGTTGTCCAAAAATAGAATCAGCTATAAGCACGCTAGAAATCTGGGGGGTCTTACAGATAGGCGTCATCGCAAAAGCTATTGCAGCGATGGGTTTTAGTCGTGAAATACCAAAGACTTAACCGTAACCGGAAACACCTGGTCGTCCACCAGGGGTTTACCGATATCGATCCAGTCACCTTCCCTGAGTTCCAACTCGTCCAGGGTCAACAAATTGGTCTGCAGACCGGTTTCCCGCCGCATAACATTACCGACGCTGCAAGCGATATCGTTCTCGAAAATTAGAATGATCGGTATGTTGTTCGCGATCGATTTGGGAAGGGCGGCCTCAACCGACCTGGCAAATAATTCCAGGCGGGCGTAATGGTTCCGGACCGGATCCTTGAAATAGAGCGCCACAACTTGCTCACCCTCTTGCAGGTCAAAACGTTGAAAGGCCCTATTCATCTCGATGACCACGTGGGGTTCACTCAACTTGGCCTGTTCGACATCCACGCGCAGCACGGGGATGTTCTTCATCGGAAGTATCAGGTTTTCATCCGAAAACCCGGAAGACCCGGAAATTGACAGGGTGTGCGCACCGGCACCGATAACCGTCGCCCGAATCTTGTTTTCAGGTTCGACAACGTTCAGGGCGTGGCGTCTCATCAGCGTCTTGATCTTACGCGCCAGCAGGGGGCCAATATCCTTGTGCCGGCCGTTGCCCCCGTACATCAACTCGGCGACACCGCCGGAAAAGGAGTAGGCATCGATCTCTCTTTTGAAATCCAGATCCCCGGTAACCATCAACATCTGCGCCAATTCGGACTCCGCCGGCCGGGTAATGACCTCCACCAGCACTTCGGCGAGTTTGGTTGCGATTGTATCGATCGCCTTTTTTGATATCCGGTCGCCGACCGCATATTTCAATCCAAGATGCGCACTGACCTTCCTGACCGGCTCGGCCAACCGCCAGATCCGGCCCTCGTCATTCACTGCCAGCAGCCGACCGCCGACAGATACGCAGCTGGTGGAAACGATCCGGCCGTCCACCGATATGGCGCTGTTAGACGTTCCCCCACCGATGTCACATGATAAGATGGTTTTTCCCGTCTCCCGGGACCGCCGGGTCGCCGCACTGCCCAGAGCGGCAATGACACTTTCAAAATTAGGTCCGGCGGTAGCCGCCACGAATCTGCCTGCGTCCTGGGATAACATCTCTACAATCTGTTGAGCATTCTGTTTGCGGGCGGTTTCCCCGGTGATGATGACCGCGCCCGTCTGAATATCTTCCGGGGCGATACCCGCGTGGTGATATTCGGATTTTAAAAATGCTGCCAACTGGTCAATATCGATGGTGCGATCATCCAGCAAGGGGGTATCGATGATGCGCCCCTCATAGATCACCCGGCGTTCCTTGATCAAGAACCGGCGGGTGGCGGAGCGTTCGTCTCTTTGCAGCCGCAAGTTGGAAAAAGCCAGGTGGCTGGTCGAACTGCCGACATCCACACCCACGCTCAATAATTCTATTTCATTGACTTCCATGAACACGCTTTCTGAAATCGAGTCATACAACCAGGGGCAATCATATTGCACCTGACGAATGTAGTTACTTTATAGCTACTTTTACACGCGGAAGATAAGGAATTGTTCAGGCGGAGTCAAGCGGTAAGTACCTGGTAGCAAATAATAACTTAAGAGATAGAAGCCATTTCAAAAATGGATTTTGGCCCAAGGTCCCGTCTTCGCTACAAGAGCTACGCCGGACAAGCAAGGCGGCCGTGAAATTCAAACCGGAGGAATATATCAGGTATTTCGAGGATAGCGCGGGAGCTTCACTTCGTGCTGGATTTCGCGCCCAACGCAGAGATTGGGCCAAAGGCCGTTTTTAAAATAGCTTCTAAGGTTTTATTTCGGCGATGAACTGATTCGAACTCCGGATCGCTTCATTCATGCTCTCGATCAATCCGTCAATTTCACCTTTTAAAGTTGAAAATTCCGTCCGCAGGGAGCCAATAGCCTGGGCATTGAGATTATGTTTGAGAAAAAGCACATTATCCTGAAACGTGCGGAGCACCGGCTCCATGCTCTTTTCAGCCCGGTGCATACTGGTCAGCATCCGGCGATAGCGGGCGCGCGTCTCCTTGAGCTTTCGTTGGCTGGAACGACGCAATTCGGTGCTCTTGTAGAGTTTGAGTTCATCCGACCATTCCTTGAAAAGGGCTGCGGCCACATCTTCCACCTTCTCAATTCGGGCGGACACCTTTTCAGCTGCCTCCCGGCTATCATCGTATTCCGCTTTTAATTTTTCATAGGCCTGTTTAAGGTCACTGTTTTCGATATTGATCACCGCTCCAAACTGGTCCAAGGCGCTTTTGAACTGGTGCTGGGCCTCACTCTGGGCGTCCCGGGCACTCTCCACCCGATCGACCAGAATATCGCGCTTGTGGACCCCGACCTTCTCCAGCGCCCCGTAATACGCCTTCGAACACCCCACTGCCAAAACCATTAAAACAATCAAACCAAAGATATGGTTTAATTTTAAACAATTGAAATAGTTCACTATTTTTACCCTTCCTCATAATCCCAGATAAAACAATTACATTATTTTTACCGCCGGGATTGACTTTTTGTGTTTTTTAGGTGGTGAAAACGGTTTCAAAGCCTTCCATCGGGTTCAAGGTCAAGGCGGGGCGAGGGGTTCAACCGCAGGAATATTGGAATATTTCGAGGATTGAACGCCTCGGCCCAACGCCGAGATTGGGCCCGAGGGGAGGCTTTGAAACCGCTTCTATTCGGGTTCACGGTAGAGGGCCAATATCCCCGACCGCGCCACCTTTTTAATCCCCATGGGGTCCAACACCCGTATAAGTGCGTCGACCTTCGCCTGGCGGCCGGTCACTTCAAGAATATAATGGGTCTGGCCGGTGTCTACGATCCGGGCCCGAAACGAATCGGCAATCCTGTTGATTTCACTGCGGTTTTCCGGAGCAGCCTTCACGCAGATCAAGGCACATTCACGCTTGACGGCATCTTCACCGGTCATGTCGCGCACCTTGATGACGTTGATCAACCGGCGGACATGCTTGAGGATCTGCTCGAACTTCTCAGGATTTGTTTTGGTGGTAATGGTAATGCGGGACATTTCCGGATTGGCTGTCGGTGCGCCGCAAATCGTTTCGATGTTGTATCCGCGGCTCGCAAAAAGGCCTGAAACCCGGGCAGTAACGCCAGGTTCGTTATCCACCAGCATGGTTATGATGTGCTTTTCATCACTCATGGTCTTTTCCTGGAAAGTGCGGGTAAACCGGCCGGATCGAAGCTGCCAGAAAGCATCGCGGGCCGGAAGTTGCCTATTCTATTAGCAGATTGCTGTTGATCGGGCAAATAACGTGTTGCGGGAGCACGTCGTCGGGTGAATGTTATTAAAGGTTCGCCGGGAAGGTCCGATGTAAAGGATATATGCCCTTAAGATTCCCATCCCAACGGGCATTTATACCTCCTTTGGCCCCGGAGTTGTGCAGCTCCGGGGCTTCATTTTGGAATCCATTAAAGTTCCGTGAGGCTCTTTTTAAGATAAAAATCAGCGCCCACTGAGCGTAGTGTCCGGGTGATGTCTTCCCGAAAACTGAGCCAGTCGACCTTATCTTCAACCTCCGGACAGTAATTCAATTTGCCGACTTTCCAATGGTCCACGATGGTGTGATAGCGACGAACAAGGTCTATGGCCTGGTCCGGCACGACCACCGGTTCCACACTTACCCAGGTGGCAATGCCGCGTTGGTGGGCCGTTTCGACGGCTGCGATCCGATTTTCCAGGCTGGCCGCGCCCGGTTCCCAGGCATCGGCTGTCGCTTGATCGGTAAACACCAGGGTGGTTCCGAAGGAAGCGGCCACCGAACTTTCCAGAATGTCAAAATCGCGTGCGGCCCGAGTACCACCCTTGGTCAGGACGGTATACGGTCGGTGGCGTTGCCGCAGTTGTTCCAAGATCGCCCGGGTCAGCGAACTGTCGTGGGGCTCAGGGGGATAAGGGTCGCAACCAAAACTCAGCAGTATCAACCGGTTATCCCGGCGTGCGTCCAGCTCATCAAGATCCGAGCTGAATCTGCGCAGGGCGTCAGGTCGTGGCAGGCATTGATGGTGGAATCGATACGTGGAAACTTTCTCGGTACCCGGTACGTAGCAATAGGCACACCGATGAATACATCCGGTGTACAGGTCCGCCCCTAGCGGTGCATACTCGCCGGCTTTTCCTTTTGTGGGGTATATGAGTTCCATGGGTTTAAAGGCCGAAGGCTGTCGGTATGATGGTTCGAACAGGAACCTAAAAAGCAGAAAGGCCGCTGTGCGTGCACAGCGACCATCTTTTTACGATCTTGAATCAGGTACCGGAGTTTCACCGCACCTGCGTCAATTGCAGCAGCGAGCGAATTACCCGGTCTGCGGGCTGCATGCTATCCCGTTAAGGTGCCTATGAACCGTTAAGCTTTTCCCTGAGCTTGCCTGAACATTTGAAAGTAACAACCTTACGAGGTGCCAGCATCATATCGTCACCGGTAGCCGGATTTCTGCCGCGCCTTTCCTTCTTCTGGTTTACACAGAACTTTCCGAAACCGCTGATCAACACATCCTCGCTGTCTGCCAGAGCACCTTTAATGATAGACAGGATGGACTCAATGATCTCGGAAGATTGGTTTTTGGTAAATCCAAGGTTGTTTTGAAAGGACTCAATGATCTGTGCTTTTGTAAGTGTCATTGCTCATTCACTCCTTTGGATGAAAGGCCCATTGTTTTTCAACATCGCTGATTTTATTAAATAAACGTTTCGTTTGTCAAGAAATTATCCCAAAAAAGTTATGGTTATAGGTAAATCGCGGAATCGTCCCCTGCCCTGTGACCGTATCTGTCAAACCCGCATGATATCCATGAACTTAAAGTCAAAGAGGTTTACCGGCTGGTTTCACCAAAAAACAAAAAGGGGGGCGTATGACTTCCGTGGAAAAAAAAGCCAGGCAGCTGATCTCCGACTACGGCCGGGATATGGCTATCACCCAGGCCAAATTTTTCCTGGACCGGACCAACGGGGGGTTGCAAACCTGGTGGCAACAAGTGCTCGTCACCATTCGGGCAAGCCCTGAGGTTCTTGGGGCTGGATGGAGATAAAAATACGAAATATTGAAATAATATCGGTTTTTCGGGATATTGCGAGCGACTTGCGGCTAGCGCTCCTCAAGAAGATCCCGGGCAGCATTTAGATCATATGCCTGTGCGGGATCAAATCCCTTCCCGGTGAACATGCCCATGGCCTGCTTGATGGCGTCATAGGGTACCCACCCGTGCTTTTCCCACAGTTCCGGTTGACCCGAGTCCCACATCCGAAAGCAGATATCATCACCTATTTTGAGCACATACATACGGACCTGCTTGTTCTGCGGGTAAGGATAATAGTAATGTCCCTTGTCATCTTTCATTGGTATGTTCCCTTATGTTCGCATATCACTATCGCGGCTATCTCAAAATTACAACGGCATCTCAAGCAGTCAATCGGTGGCTGATGAGGCTGCCGGTTGCTGGTCTCCAGGTCATGCACAGCCCTTTGAAGAGCGCGCCACAGGTCACAATCCAGCCCCGTCGGTCGTCGATTCGCCAGTGGTTAACAGAATCAGGGCTGACAGGCCGGGCTTGGCTGCCGTTCAACATGGCAACCCGGGGCGAATGACCATGTCCGCGAAAGAGGATTTTTTCCGGGTATTGCTTTCGCAACCGGGCAACTTCAACCTGATCGATATCCCCGATCATAGCCGCCATACCCAGTATATCCCCAAACGGCCTGTTGTGCACAAAAAGAGCTGCGGCCAAATCAATCTGGAGCGGCAGCGCCTCGAGATAGGCAATGGTTTCTGCTGAGATAGCAGTGGATTGTCGTGCCTGTCCGTTGTGTACAAGCGCGTGATCGTTGTTCCCCTTGACGGCCAGAACACGATTGGCTCGCAACAGCGAAACACATGCGTCAGCCTGCTGAAAAGCAACCGAATCACAGATATCGCCCAAGTGGACCAGCCGGTGGCAACCGCGGGCTTTGAAAAAGCGTAGGGCGGCCGCAATCATGTCCGCATTTCCATGGCTGTCGGCCATGATACCAATTGTTTCCAAATCTGTCACCAGCTCCTGGATGTCATCCGTGATCGGCCGCCTGCGTCTGCCGGTCCACAGGCATTCCGGATTGAACCATACGGGCAGCCCCGGTAAGCGGGATTTCCGCTTTGCCCCAACAAGCAGCCGGGAATTTGCTCGCCGATCGGTTCACGCCTGAAAATTGAGGTTCCTACCACATACCCGCCAATATCTCAAAAAAATAATGGGGGATTTTAATACCCACCCGATCTTATATCGAATATTCCGCTTGACAATCGGCTCTCGGGAAATATTATAGGCTGTCTTTAACCTTCAGTTGACGATTTGCACGCTATAACTCTCTCACACGCCGTGTCTAATTGTAAGTAATTCTGGATGTAGAAGAATCTGTAGACACCCCCGCCGGGATCCCGGTTCATCCTGTGTAAAATGCTACAGAAAACAGGCTACCGGGCATGCGTCCAGTAAGACGCGCAACCTGACATTGAAACGAGCATACAGGCATTACGGCTGTACTTACGATTTTCAGCAGCCATTGGATCTTTACATAGAAGGAGCAACTCGATGAGCGACTTTCTGCACAATTTGCGTACCGGCAATATCAAACGGTATGATCGGCCGCGTAAAAATTATGACAACCCGCAATACCGCCAGCACAGCAAGGACCGCAAAGGCAACTACCACAAAAAAGCCCATACCGGCGAGCAACTTCAGGAAATAAAAAAATATATGGAGGGTCTTACCAGGACCGTTGAAGAAAATGTCAAGGTCCAGGCAAGGGCGGCCGCGGCGCTCGAACGGATTGCCGCGGTTCTGGAAAATTCCAGCCGTAGCGGGCCGGCAGCCGATACGGCTCCGGATGCGGCCCCCCGACAACCGCTGACCGCGTCCCAACCCGTAACGGAAGCAGCAGCAGAGGACCAGCCGGCCGCTTCTGATACGCAAGCAGACCTGCTGGCCCTGATCAGAAACATGCGCAGTGCGGGCAAAACCTTTGAAAAAATAGCCAGTGAGCTGGAACAGCGGCAGGTTCCGACTATTTCGGGTCGCGGCCGGTGGCGTGGACCGGCTGTCAGCAAGCTCCTGAAAGCGCATTCGTAAAACGCTTGGCCGCGTGACCGGCCCCCGGTCGGCGGCATACCGCCGCCGGTCCCACCTTCCGCGGCTACCCACCGAAACTTCTGATGATATAGTAAACAAGTGGTAGAAAAATAGCGGGCAGCATGTTGCCGACGTTGAGCCTGCTGAGTTCCAGCAGGTTGATACCCAGACCCACTATAAGCAGTCCACCAACCGCCGACATCTGGTTGACAACTTCCGGCACCAGCAGTGGTTTGAGCATCAAGGCCCCCCCGGTAATCAATCCCTGATAGATGAAAACGGATACGGCGGAAAGCATGACGCCCAGACCCATGGTTGCGGTAAACACGACCGCAGTGATGCCATCTAGCACCGCCTTGGCGAACAGGGTCTGGTGATCGCCGGTCAGGCCGCTTTCCATGGCCCCGACAATGGCCATGGATCCCACGCAGTAGACCAGGGTAGCGGTCACGAACCCCTTTGCAAACCCAGTGCCCGAGTCGGCAAACCGGGTTTCGAACCAGTGTCCCATGGCTTTCAGCCGAGCCTCGATGCCCATCCACTCACCCAGCAGGCTGCCCAGTGCCAGGCACACGATAATCAGCAGCAGGTCTTCGGATCTAAAGGCACTTCGCAGGCCCACCAGGACCACCGCCAGGCCGATCGACTGCATGATCGTGGTATTGTAGCGGTCCGGGATACCCTTTCGGAAAACCAGTCCGGCCAGGCTGCCGGCTATAATAGCAATTGCATTGACGATTGTTCCGGTCATATCCATCCCCTTAAGCGTCCGCCCGACCAAACGGGTTCGCGGCAGGACAGCAATGAAAAAGCCCGCGGCGCTAAACCGCGGGCTTTTGTGTCAAGAAGCTATATCAAATGCTGAGCAGGTTCTTAAAACCAACTCAAAAACAAGATTTTGGTCCAAGGTCCCGTCTACGCCTTTCAGGCTACGCCGGGCAGGCAAGGCGGACGACCAACGAAGTCTATCAGCCGTAGCTTGAGCGAAGGCTGAAAATTGGGCCAAAAGATTTTTTTGAGATGGTTTTTACTTCTTGTCGTCCTTTACCTCTTCGAAATCCGCATCGACCACATCGTCATCCGGTTCGGGACCGGCGGCCTGACCGGGGTCTCCCGGGCCGGCACCTTCCGCCCCGGGCTGGGGTCCGCCCTCAGCTGACGCTTGCTGGTACATAGCCTCTGCCAGCTTGTGGGAGGCCTGAGTCAACTCCTCGGAGAGACGTTTGATCTCTTCGGGATCCTCACCCTCCATGGCTTTACGGAGGGGCTCGATGGCGGCCGCAACCTTGGTTTTGGTCTCCTCGTCCACTTTGTCGCCCAAATCTTTGATCGACTTCTCGGTAGAGTATATCAGGCTGTCGGCCATATTGCGGGCTTCAACCAGGTCCTTTTTCTTACGGTCTTCTTCGGCGTGCAGTTCGGCTTCCTTTTCGGCCGCTTCAATTTCTTCCTTGGTCAGGCCGGACGAAGCCGTAATCTGGATGGACTGCTCCTTGCCGGTCGCCTGGTCTTTGGCCGACACATTGACGATCCCGTTGGCATCGATGTCAAAGGCAACCTCAACTTGAGGCACACCCCGGGGAGCCGGCGGGATACCGACCAGTTCAAAGCGACCCAGGGTTTTATTGCCGGCCGCCATCTCGCGTTCGCCCTGGAGGACGTGAATGGACACCGCGGGTTGATTGTCGGCCGCGGTAGAAAAGATCTGGCTCTTTTTGGTCGGAATCGTGGTGTTCTTGTCTATCAGCCGGGTCATAACCCCACCCAGGGTCTCAATTCCCAGGGACAGTGGGGTAACGTCAAGCAGGAGGACATCCTTAACATCGCCGCCCAGGACGCCACCCTGAATAGCAGCCCCGAGCGCAACCACTTCGTCGGGATTGACACCTTTGTTGGGTTCCTTACCGAATATCCGCTTGACCACATCCTGGACCGCCGGCATCCGGGTCATGCCACCGACCAAGATCACTTCATTGATGTCACCGGCATTGAAACTGGCATCCTTCAGGGCCGTGCGGCAAGGGCCTTCCAGCTTGGCCAGCAGGTCATCTATCAGGGCTTCGAGTTTGGCCCGGGTGATCTTGATGTTCAGATGCTTGGGACCGCTGGCGTCGGCGGTGATAAAAGGCAGGTTGACCTCGGTTTCCATGGAGGTCGAAAGTTCCATCTTGGCCTTTTCAGCCGCCTCTTTCAGGCGCTGCAGGGCCATCTTGTCACCGCGCAGGTCGATGCCCTGGTCCTTTTTAAACTCGTCGGCCAGGTAGTCGATCAGGCGCAGATCGAAATCTTCGCCTCCCAAGTGGGTATCCCCATTGGTGGATTTTACTTCAAATACACCTTCACCGATCTCCAACACGGAAACATCGAAGGTGCCGCCGCCCAGGTCGAAAACCGCAATCTTCTCTTCGCTTTTCTTGTCCAGACCGTAGGCCAGAGAAGCCGCGGTGGGCTCGTTGATAATCCGGAGGACATTCAAGCCGGCAATTTTACCGGCATCCTTGGTGGCCTGACGCTGACTGTCATTAAAATAGGCCGGAACGGTCACGACGGCATCGGTGATTTTCTCGCCCAGATACTCTTCCGCCGTTTTCTTGATGTTGGCCAGAATAAACGAAGATATCTCAGCTGGACTGTACTGCTTGCCGCGCAGGTTGATCCGGGTGTCCCCATTTTTGGCTTCTTCAATCTTATAGGGCAGGATTTTGGTATCCGACTGGACTTCGGCGGAGCTGAACTTCCGGCCGATCAACCGTTTTACACCAAATACGGTGTTCTCCGGGTTGGTAATGGCCTGCCTTTTGGCGATCTGCCCGACCAGCCTTTCGTCACTGTCGGACACCGCCACAATTGAAGGGGTTGTGCGGCCGCCTTCCGGGTTGGTGATCACGTTGGCATCACCCCCCTCCATCACCGCCACGCATGAGTTGGTGGTGCCGAGATCGATTCCGATGATTTTACCCATCTTCTGTCCTCCTTGCCTTTCGGTATAAAGTGTATTCGTATGCTAAGTTATGATTGGTTTAATTTTACCCGCCGCTACTCGGAAACGGCCTTGGCAACCACCACCATGGAAGGGCGCAGCAGCCTGTCATGGATGGTGTAGCCTCTCTGAAGTTCTTTTATGACGGTATTGTCGGGGTGATCCTCCGATTCTTCCTGCATAACGGCCTGATGGTAGGTCGGGTCAAAAGGATTTCCCACGGCATCCACGGCCTTTACCGCAAACTTCTCGAATACCTTGAGAATCTCTTTGATGGTCATATCCACCCCTTCCAGAATACAATTGACGGCATCTTCATGATCGGCAGATGTTTCGACAGCACGCTCGAGATTGTCAACCACCGGAAGAAGTTCTTTTACCAGGGCTTCATGGGCATACTTTCTGAAATCCGTGGCCTCGCGATCCTTGCGCTTTTTATAGTTTTCAAACTCCGCCGAAATACGCAGAAACCGATCGTAGTTCGCGCCGGCCTCCTTCTCGGCAGCCTCCAACTTGGCCGCCATCTCCTGTTCGCCCTTGGAATCGGTCTTTTTTCCAGTCTTTTTTGAGGGGGTCTCTTCGGTTTCGGCGTCCGCCTCATTTTCCGAATCAGCGTCTTTTGAATGGTCCTCGTAGGTTTTAATTTTTACGGCATCAGCCTCCTGCCTTGAATCACGCTTGTCGCTCATACGCCAGTTCAATCTCCCGTATCTGTTTAGAATCCGTACGCAAAAGTTTTGACAGAAAATAAGACGAGATGACCGGTTGTCAAGAAGATAAACACAGGATTTGACACATTAAAGAGGGGTATGGCGGGAGCGCCAAATGTCTCAAAGGGGGGGGCATTTGAGACACTTCTGGTCAGGATGGTTGCGCACCCCCCTTCGTATCGATACCACCAAACCCGCGCGTCACATAACCGGGACCTGACCACGACACAGACCGCATTACTTATCGCTGCTTCCTTCCGGACCTGACGAGGTTCGTAACCGTCTGTTGCGTGGCGGCCGGTCAGCTACCGCAGGGGCCTGGGGAGGTGATCCTCAGGGAGGAATTCAGCCCCGCATAAGCGGATTTCGGGTAGAGGGCACCGCTAACGCCCCACCTAGCGCAACCGGCAGAGAATATACGTCAAAGAACCATTTTTTCAAGTCAAAAAGAGACCGGACAACGACATTTTAGTCGGCTTGATTTCTGTTGACTTCTCGTAATCGCTGTCATACCGTCGCAAGCAACTGTTCACAGAGGCTATTTCAAAACTGACTTTTGGCCCAATCTTCGGCCTTCGCTCAAGCCACGGCTGATAGAACTCCGTTGGTCGTCCGCCTTGCCTGCCCGGCGTCTTGTCCGGTGTCTTGTCCGGCGTCTTGTCCGGCGTAGCTTGTAAAGCGAAGACGGAAGCTTGGAAAGCGAAGGCGGAAGCCTGGAAGGCGTAGACGGGACCTTGAACCAAAATCCTATTTTGAGCCAGCCTCTGGTGAGTTTAAGTTGAAAACCTGACTGCCCGGGCCGTGATAGCCGCCATGGGGTCGGTCGGGCCCACGCCAAAACCCAGAGGTCACAAGATGCCAACAAGACTAGCGGCCGCCGCCCTGATTCTCAGTATCCTGGTTTGTTCGGGGTGCGCCGCGGTGGTGGCCGGCGCCGGTGCCGGCGCCGGAGTTTACACCTACGTGTCCGGTGAATTGAAACGCACCTATAACGCTCCGTTCGACAAGGCCGTGGCGGACAGCCTGGCTGCCCTGCAGGATCTGAAAATAGCCGTGCGGCAAAAATCTTCAAGCGGTATTACCACCACCATCGACGCTGAGAAATCGGATAAAACCCCCGTTATGGTCAGCATCACCATCCAGGGAGCCAACCTGACCGAAGTGGCGGTGCGCACCGGCGTCGTCGGACTCTGGGACAAAAAAGTTTCCGAGCTCATCCATGCCCATATCGCAAAACGGCTGCTCAAAAAAGACTGATCCGAAACTGCTCGTAGAGTCGGTAGCCAAAATCGCCGGCGCACACAGCATGTTCCGGCCCGGCGACAGGGTGCTGGCCGCGGTTTCCGGCGGACCGGATTCAGTTGCCCTCCTGCATCTGCTTCGCGAATTGGCGCCCCGGATGGCCTTTACCATAGGGGTCGCCCATCTGGATCATGGCCTTCGTCCGGAGGCGCGCGACGAGGCTGAGTTTGTAAACACCCTCGCCCGGGACCTGGCCTTGCCGTTTCATTCCGCCGAACAGGATGTCGCGGCGTACCGGGAACGCCACGGGCTCTCCCTCGAGGAAGCAGCCCGGGCCGTGCGCTACGACTTCTATAGAAAGGTAGCCGCCACCGAAGGTTACCAGAAAGTGGCCCTCGGGCACCACCGCGACGACAATGCCGAAATGGTCCTGATGAACCTGCTGCGCGGATCCGGGCCCTTGGGACTTTCCGGAATTCCGCCGGTCAGAGACGACCTGATCGTACGGCCGCTGATAAACACAACCAGGGCCCAGATCATGGCCTATCTGCAGCGGCGGCAGCTGAGGTATGTGACCGATGCCTCCAACGCCGACCTATGTTTCACCCGTAACCGGATCAGGCATGTTCTCCTGCCGCTGATCCGGAAGGATTTCAATCCCAATATTCTCGCGACGCTGCACCGCACCGCGACCATTATGGCGGATGAGAATGCCTGGCTCGAGTCGCAGACGGACCCCTTATGGGACAACACCCTGCTCGCTGCCGACAGTCGGCAATTGAGCTTGGATCAAAAGGCCTTGGCCGGGATGCCCCGGGCGGCCGCCCGGCGCCTGCTGCGTCGCGCCCTCTACCGGTTGGCAGGTAGCTTGCGGCGGATCACGTTCTCCCATGTAGATAGGCTGATAGAACTGACCACCGCCACCGAGAACGCCCGCGTTGATTTGCCCGGCCTGATATCCGCCTTCAAACAGGCCGACCGCCTGGTCCTGCAGGTTATGAACAGCCCCCGTCAGCCGCTGACAGCGGAACGTCCCGGCGAGCCTTATGAATACATCATTGACCTGGATAAAATTTCGGCTGCGGTTGCCTACGATCAGGTTATCAACGCTACCGGCGGAAGGGTGACTTTCAAGCTACTCAGCGACAGGCATATATCCGAAATGGACGCGTCTGGACAGTATACGGCCTTATTTGATATAGACCAGCTCAGCTTTCCGCTGCTACTCAGAAACTATCGCCCGGGCGATCGGTTTAGGCCGCTGGGCATGCAGGGTACTAAAAAATTGAAAAAGTTGTTCAGTGAACGCAACGTCCCTTTGCCCGAACGAGAGTGTTGGCCGGTGTTGACCTGTGGACCGGAGATACTCTGGGTGCTGGGCCATCAGCGGTCACAAACCGGTACCTTGAACCGGCAAACCCGGCAGGTTCTGGAAGTAAAATATGTTTTGCCAGACCCGAAATAATGCTTATTTTAGGTATTGTAACAAGGGTACCAATCAATGGGTTACCGTCAAAGAAGTTAGAACCGTGATTTAAACCTCGAGGAGGAAACAACTTTTGAATCCTTTCTACAAAAACATGGCTTTGTGGATCGTTATCATCCTGATGATGCTCATGCTCTACAGTTTGTTCAATCCCCAGAATATTGCCGAAACCAGTATCAGCTATACCGATTTCTTGGCCATGGTTGAAGATGAGCGGGTTACGGACGTCGTTATGCAGGGCCAGGAGCTTTATGTAACCGACATCAACAAAAAGCATTACAAAGTGTATACACCCCAGGACAGCAACCTCATCGCCAATCTCCGGCAAAAAGGTGTCGTCATCAATGCGAAACCGCCTCGGGAAAACCCCTGGTACATGTCCATGCTGATCTCCTGGTTTCCAATTCTCATTCTGATTGGCGTCTGGGTTTTTTTCATGCGCCAGATGCAGTCCGGCGGCGGCAAAGCCATGTCATTCGGCAAGAGTCGTGCCCGGCTGCTTTCCGACCAGCTGGCCAAGGTGACTTTCGAGGACGTGGCCGGAATTGACGAAGCCAAGGAAGAACTCGGCGAAATCGTGGAATTTCTCAGTGAACCCAAAAAATTTACCCGTCTGGGCGGCCGGATCCCCAAAGGTGTGCTACTCATGGGCTCGCCCGGTACCGGCAAGACTTTACTGGCCAGGGCCATTGCCGGCGAGGCGGATGTGCCGTTCTTCAGTATCAGTGGCTCCGACTTTGTGGAGATGTTTGTGGGGGTCGGTGCTTCGCGGGTACGAGACCTCTTCGTCCAGGGCAAGAAAAACGCGCCCTGTATTATCTTCATCGATGAAATCGATGCCGTGGGCCGTCATCGTGGTGCCGGGTTGGGCGGCGGACATGATGAACGTGAGCAGACCCTCAACCAGTTGCTCGTGGAAATGGATGGTTTCGAATCCAACGAAGGCGTCATCTTGATTTCGGCGACCAACCGGCCGGATGTTCTCGATCCGGCCCTGTTGCGTCCCGGTCGATTCGACCGCCAGGTCGTGGTCCCCTTGCCGGACATCAAAGGCCGGGAGAAAATCCTGAAAGTCCACATGAAAAAAACGCCTGTGGGAGAAGATGTAAAACCGGTTATCCTGGCCAAGGGCACACCTGGCTTCTCCGGTGCCGACCTTGAAAATCTGGTCAATGAGGCCGCTCTGCTGGCGGCCAAGCGCAGCAAGGAAAAAGTAAGCATGGAAGATCTTGAAGATGCCAAAGACAAGGTCTACATGGGGTTGGAGCGCAAATCCAAGGTGATCAGGGAGGAAGACCGCAAAACCACGGCCTACCATGAAGCCGGGCACGCCCTGGTGGCCCGCTTTCTGCCCAACACCGACCCGGTCAATAAAATCACGATCATTCCACGCGGACGGGCCGCCGGCGTCACCTGGTTTCTCCCCGAAGAGAGAGATTTCAAGTACAAAGACCAGCTGGAAAGCGAATTGGCCGTCGCCTTTGGCGGCCGGGTCGCCGAAGAGGTTGTGTTCGACCGAATCAGCACCGGGGCTTCCAACGACATCAAGCAGGCCACCGATCTCGCCCAGCAGATGGTGCGCACCTGGGGTATGAGCGCAGAATTGGGCCCCATGTCCTACGCCAAGGGGGAGGAGCAGGTTTTCCTGGGTCGTGAGATAGCCCAGCATCGGGACTATTCGGATGAAACGGCCTTGAAAATCGATAACGAAATCGCCAAGCTCATCCACAACGCCTATGAGCGGGCCAGGCAGATCCTGGATGAAAATATGGATTTGCTGCACCAGCTGGCTGACCTGCTGCTCGAGAAGGAGACCGTCCTGGGCAACGAGCTGGATGCCCTGATTCTTAAAAAACGGCCGGAATTCGATTTCCCCTCGAAGCTCGACGAAGATCTGGTCCCGGATAAAAAGGAACCGAAAGCGGAACCTCAGGCAGAAGATGAAAGCCCAGCGGAAACCGGTGGCCATCCGGATGAAGCCCCAGAGACAACGCCGCCGGTCGATAGGCCCGAGGCCGACGACAACCCTGACGAGGAGCCCAAAGAGTAAACCGTCATGCAGTCCTATACGCTAGAATGGCAAGGGCATTGCATAGCGCTCGGTGAGCGCACCTGTGTCATGGGGATTCTGAATACTACCCCGGACTCCTTTTCGGACGGCGGCCGGTTTCTCAACCATGAAGACGCTTTGGCCCAGGGCGAGGAACTGGTTGCGGCGGGAGCAGACATTCTGGACATTGGCGGCGAATCGACGCGCCCCTTTTCCGAAGGCGTGTCGGCAGAGGAGGAAATCCGACGGGTCCTGCCGGTTATTGAAACGCTGGCTGCCCGCATACCGATACCGATCTCCATCGATACTACCAAAGCGGCCGTAGCCAAGCGGGCCGTGGATGCGGGGGCTGCCATCATAAACGATATCAGCGCACTGCGACAGGATCCCGCCATGGCCTCTGTGGCCGCCGCCTGCGGGGTACCGGTTGTCCTGATGCATATGCTCGGCACACCGCGCATCATGCAAGTTGACCCGGCGTATAACGACCTTTTCGGGGAGATTGGCAATTTTCTGGCCACCGCCATTAAGAAGGCCGTGGAGAGTGGCATAGATCGAAACCTGCTCATCGCCGATCCGGGTATCGGCTTCGGCAAGACGGTGGAGCATAATCTGCTGCTGGTCAAGCACATGGACGTTTTTAAGACCCTGAATGTGCCCCTGCTGATTGGACCGTCCCGCAAGGCATTCATCCGGACCATACTGCAGGAAGACACAGACCGGGAAGTGACCCCTGACCTGCCGGAAGTGGCCGTCGGCACCCAGACTGCCGTGGCAGCCGCGGTATTGAGCGGCGCCCACATTGTAAGGGTGCATGATGTGGCGGCCACCCGCGCAACGGTCGCTTTGGCCGATGCTCTCCGGCGGGTCTAAACGCAGTGCTTTAACGACACACACCCAAACAACCATGCCAAGACAAGACAGGCCGTCCGCAAACACTCGCCGAAATCTTCTCTGGCTTTTTCTGGGGATCTTTGTCGTTGGTGTCATTCTGGGAACGCTGAAAGTGTTGCCCGGAATCCGCACCGGGGAGAAAGAGATTGTGGCCGAACTTGTTTTGTCCGGCTTGCCGGAAGGCCTCATCACCATGCACCCACCGGTGAAGGTTATTGGGGCCCGGGTAAGTGGACCGGCCGCACTGTTGGCCGAACTCGCGGAAAAACAGTTGACCTGCACCGTGGACCTCGACGGGTTGGCCCCGGGCATGAAGTCGCTGCCCCTAGCGGCTGAAAATTTCGGCCTGAAGCCGCAACTCCAGATAACGGCAATCAACCCTGAATCGGTCACCCTCCGGATAAAAGCCGCTGATCAGAAAACGCTGCCGGTATACATCGCCATTGCCGGTAAACCGGCGGCCGGCTATACGGTGATAGATACCTTTGCGGTACCTGGCAAAGTGACCGTCTCTGGACCTGAAAACAAGTTGAGCGGCATGGAACGGGTCATGACCAAACCGATTTTTATCGAGGGCATAGCCGATTCTGCCAAGCGGGAGACGGCCCTGGACCTGCCCCCCGGTGTAAGGGTTATCGGTTTGGATAAAGCGGTGGCGGCCGACATCCGCATTGGAGAAAAGACTGACCGCCGCACCTTTGCCAACATCCGGGTGATAGCCAGAGGAACCGGGCATGCCGCCGTATTCTCTCCGCCTGACATTACCCTGGACGTAGAAGGACCGGCCAACGCCCTGGCCCAATTGAATCAAGCCTCCGACATAACGGCCTATGTAGATCTGCAAGGGATCAAACCGGGCGTGTATGTCAAAAGGGCGTCCATCTCTTTGCCGCTGAGCATAACCCTGATAAAGGCCAAACCGGAGCTGTTCACGGTTTCGGTCAAAGAATAAAGAATCACGGTATAGAGGGCCAGGCGGTGGAATGCCCCTGGAAAGGGCGACCACCCAGCAATCGCGTTCGGTGAGGGGATGGATTCAGCCTGTTAGACTGTAGGTGTTTAGGCTATCGGAAGATCTCGGGGAAAACTTTTGGCATTTGGCTTTTAGCGCTTGGCGATCGGTTTTTGCATTTCAGCTGAAAACCAATGGCTGACAGCTAACAGCCCTCGCCCCTGGTTTCCAATCATGGATAGGCACTGCCCAACAGCTAAAAGCCTAAAGCCTAAACGCCCTGAAACAGCTATCCCGGCAGGTATCGGGACAACGCCCTGACAGCCCGGTTCAGTCACCAACTATTGCTAATGATGCTTACAGAAGGAGTTTAGAAATATGCTGCTAGTGATAGATGTCGGTAATACCAACATTGTACTGGGAATATTTCAAGACAACAATCTCGTCCAGGACTGGCGCGTCCGCACGGAGCACAACACAACCGAAGATGAATTCAACATTTTGATAACCAGTCTCTTTGCCGACGGTGACATCGCCCGTGGGGATATCGACGAAACCATCATTTCCAGCGTCGTACCGCCCATGATCACCATCCTGGATTCCTTTTGCACCCGCTATCTCGGTCATCGGCCGCAATGGGTAGATGCCCGGAGCTCGGGAATCATGCCGATCCTGTACAGCAATCCGTTAGAGGTAGGGGCGGATCGCATCGTAAACGCGGTAGCCGCTTACGAAAAATACAAGCGTAGTTTGATCGTCATCGATTTTGGAACGGCCACGACGTTCGATGCCATCTCGGCCCGGGGCGAATATCTGGGTGGAGCCATCAGCCCCGGCATTCATATTGCGGCCGAGGCCCTGTTCCGCAAGGCCTCCAAGCTCCCCAGGGTGGAAATCTACGCCGCACCGGACACCGTAATCGGCAAGGACACGGCCGGCAGCATCAAATCAGGTATGATCTTCGGCTACGCCGGCTTGGTTGATGGCATGGTAGACAGAATGGCCTCTGAAATGGGCGATTCACCCGCGGTAATTGCCACCGGGGGCCTGGCCCCTCTGATGCAGCATGTCACCCACAGCATCGCAGCGGTGGAACCGCTGCTGACCCTGGAGGGCTTGCGCCTTATCCACGAAAAATCCAAAGTATAGGTCACCTTAGTACCTATCTCATTAAACGGATTGCGGTTAAAAGTCCCGTCTACGCTACAAGAGCTTCAGTATTGGCTTTTCAAGCTTCCGTCTTCGCTTTACAAGCTACGCCGGACAAGACGCCAGACAAGACGACGGACAAGACGACGGACAAGACGCCGGACAAAGCGTCCGACAGGAAGACTTTTTGAGCGGGGTTATCGTGCCAGTGGGCTAAAGGTGAACAGACTTTTGTTCAAGGCGGGTTCGCCCTTCATCGGCGGTCGCCTGATCGATATCGAATATCTGCCCGGAAAGATAGTCCTTGGTTTTGTAGCGGGTGATCGACATCAGTTTCTTGGTGATTTCGCCCATCCGGGCGACCTGTTCGGCAATGGTTCCTACCCGTTTGTAGAGCGGATCGTTCTGGTCAGCCTCCAGCCTCAGCAGATCCGCATGTCCCGCGACCGCTTGCATGGGCTGATTCATTTCATGGCAAACCGCCCCGGCCAGTTCAATGACACCCTGCAGTTTTTCACGCTGAATGCGCTCGAACTCGGAGTGTTTCTGGTCCCGCACATCGATAAAACTCTCAATCAAGCAGGCCTGCTCCCCGATGGTTACCGGGATCACTGATTTCAATACCGGGATTTCTTCACCACTGGTTGTAATCAAGGTCCCTTCGAAGTTCTCACGCGGCTGCCAACCATGCATAAGGGGGCCGTGTTCGGGCTGCAGCGGGCAGATATATTTATGGTAATCGGTTCCCAACAGGTCTTCGCGCGAACAGCCGATAATGTCCAGGGCTTTGGCGTTGGCGTCGAGTATCCGGTGAGAGCCGGCATCCAGAATAACGATCCCGGTGGGGATGGAAAACAAAATAGCTTCAATGCGCGCCTTGCTCTCGCGCAGCAGTTTCTCGCTTTTTATCCGCTTGTAGTGTTCAATGCTCTCCAAGGCATTGGCCGTATTGCGCATGACGATGGACAGAAGGTCCCGGGACACATCCGGGACGGAGTCCGCCCGATCCGAGAAGAGACCCACGAACATGCCCCGCACCCTTGAACTGGTGGCGACAATATGCAAAAGCAGTTGTTCGGAATAATCCTGCGAGGGAATTACCACGCCCTTGTTTTCCCGGATGGCCCAGGCCACAAGGCCTTTGTTGATCATAAACCCCATTTCACGCTCAATCCGGGCCACATTGTCAGGCGGATCGCAGTGGGATAGTTCAAAATCGGAACTTTCCGGATCCACCATATAAAAAGCCCGTGTTTTGAACTTCATCAGATGCCGGGTCCTTTTCTCTGCTTCCTGAAAAACCTGGACCGGGTTGGCCACCTGGTTAATCTGTTCCTGGAAATCCCCGATGGACAGCGCCATTTCCAGTGCATTTTGGATATAACGCCGGTTCTCCTCCAGGTAGTCCACCCGGGCTTCGTATCTGCTGAGTTTGGTTTCGCTGGTCATATCCAATCCATTCTGTTTAGAACGATCTGCCGACCGATTGACAGGCAGATCAGGTGTTCTCGATAAACAATGATTCCAAGGGCGCAAACTGATGCAGGGCCTGCTCGATGACCCCCTTAAAACTGGCCGGCGGCAACCCGTACTGCTCCCAGGCCTCCGCATCAAAACCGGCAATGCAGCACTCCCCACTGCTGCCCAACCCCAGGCTGTTGGCCATTATGTCCGCCATATGCACGATGGTGGCCTTGACCGGATCCTTAGCCCTCAGGGGACGATGGTGACAATAGATATTGCTCTCCAGGGAAAGGGGCAGCTTCCATTTTTCCAGCAGGTACTTGCCGATGCGGGCATGGTCCCAGCCCAGAATCTCTTTTTCCACCTCCAGCAGGAGGCGATCCTGGGTACGGTTAAGGCTCAGGATATTCCTGGCCCGGTCAGGAAAATATTTGTAAATGATCAGCCGGCCGATGTCATGCAGCAGCCCCGAAATAAAAAGCTGTTCGGTTTGCTGGATATTCTTGTGCGCGGCCATGACCCGAGAAAGAATACCACAGGCCAGGCTATGCCGGATAAACGCATTCATACTGATAATTCCTTTGGGGATACTATTGAAAATCTGCATGGTGCTGATCCCGAGGGCCAGGCTGGTAATCTCTTTAAAACCAATCAGGGTCACGGCCCGGGTAATGCTGTCGATGCGCGAAGGAAACCCATAAAAAGCCGAATTCACTATCCTCAGCAGCAGAGCGGCAATGCTGGGGCTTTTATTTACGATGCGGGCAATGTCTTGCGCCGACGCCAACGGTGCGGCGATGACCTCGTTCAACTCATAAATAATGGACGGAATTTCAGGCAGCTTGATGTCGGTCAGATCAATGGTCTTCCGCACATCCACCTTTTTCAGCTTTGGACTGCTCTCCGCCTCAATGGCAACCTCACGCGGCGTGCTTTCCAAAAGGTCCCGGCGACTGCGATGCTCAATGGAAAGCCAAAACAACTCCTTGAGGGCTGGGTGATCGCGATTCACATGCCGATACTGCTGTTCCATCAGGGCGGTGACCCGTTTGACCACCTCGGGATCGACATCGATATCCAGACCAGCATCCTTAAGCTGATCGCCTTCAACCATCACCTCGGTGACGCCCCAGATCTTGAAAATCCGCTGGTGCTCAGGTTTGAGCTGCATCCCCTTGGACAGCAGCAGACGCGAGGAGACATCCCGGACATCCTCGCACAACACGAGGCCTTCAGTTAAATTGTCTACATGCACGAGTCCCATAATCAATATCCATATTTTTTCAGGGGGTTATGGAAGTTGTAGCTGTAACAACAAACAGACGGGCAGCGATGCACCGCTCACCGGTCCTCCCTTGTATCCATTCTATCGGCATTCTCAAGGCGAACTTTAGGCCCAGCGCCTAATTTACGAATGGGCCGTCAAATTGTTTAAATTATTATGAAATTTTATACGAAAAGGATAGACAGATCAGGATAGACCTCTATTTTTCAGCAGGTATCCCTGAAAACCGCGCACACTGTTGGCCATGAACCCAAGTTCCCGTTGCTGATCTGCATCGGAAAACTGGCGAAAACCGCTTAGGAGGCGATCCCGCTCAAGTAGCGCTGCCCGGCCCGCAACCACCTGGTCATCCCCATCCTTCTCCGGCAAGAACCGGGTAAGCTCGGCGGCCCAGAACTGCAGCTGCTGGCGGTGGGCCCTGAGCAAATCGGTCGGCTGCCGGGTCAAACCAAAATGGCCAAAGCACAGGCATCGGCATGGGACCTCGAGCAGGGCCTGGATACTTTCCAGGCTGGTTTCCAGGTAGAATTGCGGCGGAGTGGCCGGTCTCAGATAATAGCCGCCGGGCAACTTCCGGTAGACGCCGCAGGCTTCCCCCGCGAAAAGCGTGCCATCGATCAGGTAGCTTACATGGTGCACTGCGTGACCAGGTGTTAGGATGGCCTCAACCCCGGGCGCAACCAGATTTTCTACCGCAACCACTTGAGCGGCCGGGACAGGGGCAATCGGACCATACGCCCGGGCTGTATCACCCAGCGTAGCGACACTCCCCGCCCACAACCGGGCCGGATCTACCAGATGTTCAACCGCCCTTGCATGGCAGACAACCTGTGTATCGGTAAAGTGCGCGACCAGATCGCCTACGCCGCCGCAATGATCGATGTGGATATGGGTCAGCAAGATGGCATCCAACCGGTGAACACTTAAATCTTTCAGTGTGGCGGTCAGGAGCGGGATGGTAACCGTCGGGCCGGGGTCTATCAGGTAGGTCCGTTCCCCCTTGACCAGCCAGGCATTGATAAAGCGATCGAAACCGGGCATGTCCTGGGGGAGGGGGATAAAGGTGAGCTGTTCACCGAAATGTTCAACCGCGTGCTGTTTCAATCCATTCCCATTTCTGCTTTCAGGGTCCTGATCTGCCGGCGAAGGTCATCGGCCTGGCGGCTGCCGGGAGCAGCTTCCTGCAGCCGGCGGACAAGACCCAGCAGAATCATTTCACTACGGTAATCCGTACAGGTATATTTACCCTTTTTGTTGCCTTCACTATCCATTTAATCCACTTATTGACAAAACTACCTCAAACAACGGATTTTGGTTCAAGGTCAAGGCGGCCGCGAATATCAGACCGGAGGAATACATCGCGTATTTCGAGGATCTGATATTTGCGCCCAACGCAGAGATTGAGCCAAAAGCCGTTGTTTGAGGTAGTTTTTAGGCGCGGCCTGTCTTTACCAGCGACTCCTTATAAACCCGGTAGAAAATATCATTCTCGGTGATGCCGTGCTTGAGAACCTTCTCAATGTCATCCATGTGGGAAACATCGATGACCATGTTCACGCTTTTATGAAACGCCGCCATATTGTCGTTCGTGCGAAAACGATCGGAGATCAGGGCTACGAAAATATTGCGCCGCACCGCCATGTTTAAAGTCGCCAAGTAACGCAGAACATTGTTGTGATCGGGATCGGGTGTGTCGAATTTTTCATTGACCACGATCATGTCAAACACATGAAAGCGCATCTGTTTGAGAGCCTCACGCGAATTGGCCGGATGGGTGACCTGGTATCCCAAAGACTCCAGGGCGGCCTTGATCTTGCCGCGCTAAACGGGATCGCCTTCACAGATCAGGGCGGTTTCCACCCCCTCTTCCAAAAAATCAAAAGGACGATCGGCGGAATCGTAACCGGATTCGGAATCGGAATCGGCCTCGTCAAAGGTAGGGACCGAGGCCTGATCCGAGGCCGGTGGGGCGGCTTCGGCCGGTGGTTCCTCCGCCTGGGGTGAAACAGTTATCTTTTCTTTGCATTTCGGGCACTTGATTGCAAAAGCCTTGCCCTGGGGAACCTTCTCGTCTGGAATTTTGAAATTTGCCTGGCACTTATCGCAGGAAACATCCATCAGCAGCTCCTCTCTTTATCATTTATTCTTGCCCCAACTGCGATCGACCTGCAGGTCTTCAATATCGGTGGTGGCCTCGCCGCGTCCGGCCTTGACCATATCCAGGCCCCGACCCACGATCCCCTTCCGGGAGGCATAAGCCATGGCGGTCTCTTCGGTGATCAGACCATTCTCATAGAGGCCGACGATGAATTTATCAAAAGTGGTCATCCCAAAGGCTTCGCCGGCATCGATAATTTCATAAAACGTCTTGCCTTCGGATTCACCCTGGAGAATCGTATCCTTGACGCGCAGGTTGGTGCCCATGATTTCAAAGGCCGCCACGCGCCCGCCACCAACCCTTGGCAGCAGACGCTGACAGACGATCCAGCGCACGGTATCCGCCAGCCGGATGCGAATCTGATTCTCTTCTTCGGTGGGAAACATACCGAGAATACGGTTGATGGTCTGGCCCGCGTCCACGGTGTGGAGAGTGCTCAACACCAGGTGGCCGGTTTCGGCCGCGCTGAGTCCGATCTCGACGGTTTCCCGGTCGCGCATCTCACCCACGAGGATCACTTTGGGCGCCTGACGCAAAGCGGCCCGCAGACCGCTGGCGAAGGTATCGAAATCATTGCCCATCTCCCGCTGGTTAAAGGTGGATTTCTTGTGGGGGTGCTGGTATTCCACCGGATCTTCCAGAGTGACGACATGGACCGACTTTTCTTCGTTGACCTCATTGAGCACCGCCGCCAGCGAGGTGGTTTTACCGGACCCGGTAGCGCCGGTAATAAAGATGATCCCGTTCTTCTCCTCGGCCATTTTCAAAAAAGGCTCAGGCAGATTCATATCCTGCACCGTCGGGATTTTACTTTCGAGTTTCCGCAGAACAATGGAGTAATTGCTGAGCTGGGAGAAGATATTGACCCTGAAGCGCGCCTTGCCCGGCAAGTCATAGGAACAGTCGCAGGAACCCTCGATCAGCAAAGTTTCCGTGAGCCGGCGATCATTGTTGACGAGGTTGAGGGCGAAGACTTCGGTCTGAAACGGCGTAAGTTCGGTAAACGCCGGTTGCATCTCCACCGGGGTCAGTTGGCCGGAACTCTCCACCTGGAAGGCCTTGCCCACGGTGATGTTCAAGTCCGACACATTGTCGAATGAATCCAGCATCCGGGCCAGTATATGGTCAACTTCCTGTTTTTTCATGATCGTTCCCCTTTATACCGGTATGCGTTGGACGAAACGCACCCTAAGGCTTAGGCGTCGGTAAAATCCGTGGGCGGGTTTTTCAAGAACGGCCGAAAGCGCCCTTTCTCGTTGGATTTCATATAGGCCTCATCCGGACTGATCCGGCCGGCATTCAGATGATCCATGATGGCGTCATCGAGCAGCTGCATGCCGTACTTTTTCCCGGTTTGGATGGATGAGGATATCTGGTGCGTTTTACCCTCCCGAATCAGGTTCCGCACCGCGGAGGTGGCGATCATGATCTCCATGGCGGCACAGCGTCCTTTTACATCGATTCGTTTAAACAGCACCTGCGCGACTACCGCGCGGATACCATCGGACAGGGTGCTCCGGATCTGAGCCTGCTCGCTGGACGGGAAAACTTCGATAATCCGGTCCACAGTTTTCATGGCGCTGGAGGTATGCAGGGTTCCGAAGACCAGATGCCCCGTGGAGGCCGCTTCGATGGCCAAAGAGATCGTCTCCAGATCCCGCATTTCGCCGACCAGGATGATATCCGGGTCTTCCCGCAGAGCTCCCTTCAATGCGGCAGAAAAACTTTTGGTGTGCATCCCCACCTCCCGGTGGTTGATGATACAGCTCTGGCTTTTGTGCACAAACTCCACTGGGTCTTCTACGGTGATGATGTGGTCTTTGCGCGCTTTGTTGGCCACGTCGATAATGGCGGCCAGGGTGGTCGATTTACCACTGCCCGTCGGTCCGGTCACGACGCAGAGCCCGCGCGGCAGGGTCGCCAGCTTGGAGATGACGGGGGGCAGACCAAGCTGTTCGGCTGTGAGGATGTCACTGGGAATTTCCCGGAAAACGGCGGCCACACCGTATTTTTGCATGAAAAAGTTGGCCCGGTACCTGGCCAGCCCGGGAATTTCGTAGCCGAAATCCACATCACCGGTTTCTTCAAACAGCTTAACCTTGTCTTCAGGCGCAATTTCATAAAGCATGGCCTTGAGGTCGTCGTTATCCAGGACCTTGTATTTGATTCTTTCGATCTCGCCCAGCAGCCGGAGTGCCGGCGGCTGACCGGAAACCATGTGGAGGTCGGAGGCCCCCTGTTCGTTCATCAGCTTGAAAAACGCGTCTATTTTAGCCATTTAGATTCCCCCATGTTGAACCGATCGGTTTGTAGATGACTCGTTTTAGCGATAAAGATGACCCGGCATTGCAGCCGGCAGCGGCGCATCCCGGGGGTCATGCGGGGTTTTTTCTTGGAAAATTCAACAACTGCAGTCTATCGTCCTGTTCGTCGTGGGCTTTCATTTCTTCCTTGCCGGTTTCCAGGATTTTTGTATGGGTTTCGATAATAGACTGGATTTGCGATTCAATCTGTTGGCGCTGCCGTTTGAGTTCGGCTATGTCTTCATGCAGCTGGGAAAGGCGCTTGTGCGCCCGCTGCAGCAGTTTTTCGGCCTTTACTTCTGCATCGGCGATGATCAGGTCGGCCGATTTCTTGGCGTTGCTTTTCATCTGCTCCAAGACCGTATGGGAATTGACCAGGGCGCTTTTAAAGGTCTCTTCACGCTCACGGTAAGCCGACACTTCCCGCTTGCTGCGCTCAAGGGCCCTTTCCAGGCGCTCCATCCGTTCAGTATTGGCCCGCAGGGCCTCGGCTACCTGTTCCAGAAAGGCATCGACTTCTTTGACGTCGAACCCCCGGAACTTGACCCGGAATTGCCGATTCTGTATGTCGTGCGGGGTAATATCCATGCTATTTTCCTCCCAGACTGATCGGTTGTCACATCATCGATCTGGATAGGCCCACCAGGCTGCCCACCAGAAACTTTTGCAGGAAGATTAAGGCCATTATGACAATAATCGGAGAAACATCGATCCCTCCCAGGTCCAGCGGCAGAGCCCGGCGAACACGATGCAGCACGGGCTCCGTTGCATTGTGAATAAACCGTACGATCGGATTATAGGGATCCGGGCTTACCCAAGATAGAACCGCGCGCGCAATGATCACCCAGAGATAGATTGTCACAGCATAATCAACAACAACAGCCAGAGCGTAGAGAAAGTTACCGAGAACGAGCATCTATGTACCTTTACAATTTGAACCGTGGTTAAAAAAATTAAATATATTCTGGCAGGTTTGTCAAGAATTTTCGCCAGTTAGGCGACAGATGCAGCCGCGGCCACCGGTCGCCCAAACCACACCCGTTTGCGCGAAAACGGGTTATAAAAGCACTATCAGCCTTAACCATAAAGCCTCTTCGGTAACAATCAAGTCACCAAAGAGGCTTTGGAAGATTTCATTTGAAGCTATCTCAAGAAACGGGTTTTGGTTCAAGGTGCGGCGGGCGCTCCATTCGAACCGGAGGTGCCAGTGAAGCCAATGCCTACCGTGGTGAATCCTGCCAGTATTTCGAGATTTTAATTCAGCGACAACGCCGAGATTGATCCGTCGCGGGCGGATTGGGTCAATCCGGCATCGCCATATGGCCATGCCGGACATGAAGACTTTTTAAGCTGGCTTCTGGTTTGCGGGCCGCCACTGCAGGCCAGGAGTGTCACCCGCCGGCAATCATGGGAATCAACACGACCTCGGCGTTATCCGGAACCAGGGTATCCCTGAATTTCGGCCGGGAGACCGGTTTGCCGTTCAGGCGAATCACCGCGTACTGCTCGGGCTTCTCAACGTAATTCAGCAGTTGTTCAACGTCCATTCCCGGCTGCCAGGGATACTGCTTGCCGTCCATGGTAATCATGTGGTCACTCCGTTCGCCTGCAATACGTCGAGCACCTCCGGAAAATCAATGCCCAGCCGTTTGACCGTCGATACCGTGGGGATGCCGTCTGTCGTCCAGCCGCGGCGTTTGTAAACCGCATCCTGAAGTTTTTCATACTGGGCTTCGCGGTGCTTGCGCAATGCGGCGACCTTCTCTTCCGAGGACAAGCCCTCGATGGCCATGGCATACTTGTCGACCAACTGCCGGTCGTAGCGCTCCTGTCGGGATTCGTACTCTTCAACTGTCACTGGCCCTACCGCCCGGTAGGGAATCCAGTCCTGGTCCCGACGGCCGTAGCCCATTTTCAAGTTAAACACCCGCTGAAAATTGTAAACCGCCTCGCTCATGGCAATCAGGTCATTCGGGGATGCCTGGCGCCCGGTCACCGAAGTAAAATAGTCGGCATACCAGTTCACATGCTTCATGACCTTGGCCGGTTCGGGGGTATCCTTGTTGTCCTCGGGCACAATGTCGTTCCAGGGCAGCTTACAGAGGCCACAGAGGCTAAACCAGGTCCGGAACATGGGAAACCAGTGCAGTGCTTCAGCTTTCTCTTCGAATGTCGGCATGAAATTGTGGACCATATCCAGGAAAATCAGCCAGGCCTCATCATGCTGGGCACCCTTGAGGGCCATGCCGTAGCCGCCCTGCTGGGCCAGGGATTCCTTGGTCATGTACTCCGAAAACTCGAGACCTTTGGACTCCATGCCGATGTCCTGCAAAATGGCGGCGTCCGCGCCATAATCCCGGGTAAAAATCGCCTTCATGCGCCGGATCCCCTCTCCGACCACGGTTCCGAAACCCTCCCCACGGGCCATCTGGTGCACCAGTTCGAGCGCTTCCAGGCGGTTGCCGAAGTACAGCTGCATCCCACCGGTGTGCTCACTGGTAATCTGGTTCATCTCGAAGCACTCCATGACAAAGGCAATGGAAGTGCCAACCGAGATGGTATCGAGGCCATAGGTGTCACAGTAGAAATTCATTTCCAGGATCGTGGAGGGATCAAATATGCCCAGGTTCGAGCCGCATCCGGCAATGGTCTCGTACTCCGGCCCGTCCACGAAGACCTTCTGCCCCTTGTAGGGGCCGGTGAACGGCACGAAATCACGAACGCCATGGGAACAGGCCACGGTGCAACCGCGCCAGCAGCCGTCGAAGCCCTTATCGAAAATATGTTCGAAGACTTCGCTGCCGATGAGGTTGCCGCCGGTATGTGAGCCAAACTTGAAATTATGGGTCGGCAGCAGATCAAAGTCATTCATGATGGGCACCAGGTGGGTGGTCCCCAGGGAAGCCATCTTGTTCTGCTTGGGATCCAGGCTGACAATCTCTTTGGAGTGCAACTTGGCGACTGTTTTAAGGGCATCCAGGTCATCCGGGTTGTTGGATTTCAAAGAGACCGTGTTCCAGCGCGCCACGATGGCCTTAATCCCCTTGTCGGCAAACACGGTGCCGATACCGCCGCGGCCGGCCTGTTTGTAACGGGTCATCTTGCGCTGGCCGTCGTACCAGGTAAAATTGAGGCAGCCGAAAAAGGTGTTTTTAGCACCCGGCCCCGAGGATACGACCGAGATGTGGCTCTTTTTACCTTGCCCGAAATAATCGGTCAAAGCGGCGGACAGGGAGTAGGAATCATTGGCAAGACCGGTCATTTCCAGGATTTCGACTTTCTGATCGATCCCGTCAATCAGGATGACGGCGTCACCGCCGGCCTTGCCGCGGACTTCCAGGGCATCGAAACCGGAAAACTTCAGATAGGGCCCGAAATAGCCACCGACATTGGAATCGACCACCGAGCCGGTCAACGGCGACAGGGAGGTAACGATGCTCTTGCCCGATCCGGGGTAAGCCGGTGTCCCGCCCATGGGGCCACTGGCGATACAGATGGCATTCTCGGGATCATTCCAGCGGGTGTCGCCGCTGACCGCATTCCAAAGCAGCCAGAGATCGAAGCCCTTGCCCCCGACAAAAATGTCTTTCATCTGCGGGGATACCGGGTTGATGCTGATCGTACCCGCCGACAGATCAATCCCGAGCGTCTGGTTCGCATAGCCTTTTTCTATGACCGGTCGTTCATAGGTCAATGTCTTGATCGTGTTTGCAGTTAATTGCGTCATTTCTGGCGACTCCTTGAATACCTGGCTTATTGGTGATCCATATTAGAAGTTATTTTAAAAAAACGGATGTTGTTTGCAGCTCAGGCTTCACCATGTGAGCTTCCGTCTTTGCTTTTCAATCCTCCGTCTTCGCTTTATAAGCCGCCGTCTTCGCTTTACAAGCGACGCCGGACAAGACGCCGGACAAGACGCCCGACAGGGAGACGCTTTCAAGACCGCTTCTAGAACCGTATAGCATGAACACCCGCCGGTCGATACAGAAAATTGCCTCGCGGAATTTAAGTTGTATAACCGGCTCTAAACAATGTGTCTTTCCCGGTTACTTCAGGGCTTCTTCCCCACCGCCGAACGGCCTGTCCGGGGAAAATTCTTGCAAGATTGCGTCGTCGTCACTGCGGCCGGTTCCGGTGATGGCCCGGGCGGCCACTTCGCCGATACCGGGGCCGAGCATATAACCCTGCCCGCACATGCCGGTCACATGGAAAAGCCCTTGAACGCTGCTGTTCCAGCCCACCAGCGGGGCGCCGTCCGGCGACATGGGGTACAGCCCGCGCCAGACCCGGCGCACGCGAATATTCTGCAGACGCGGTACGAGGCCGATCATGCGTTTGCATACCTGGGGCAGGAAAACGGATGTCTCCCGGTGATCAGTTCCGACGATGGGCGGATCCGGCGTAATGCAGAACACCACCTGCCCATGCTGGTTCTGGTAGAAATAGTAGTTCTTGGAACCGGCCCCGGGCCGCAGGTCTACAACCATGCATTTGAAAAAGGGCTGCACCGGTTCGGTGATGGCGCCTTCGTGTGAATCCGGGATGACCGGAATGTCGATGCCGGCGGTCTTACCCAGGGGCCGGGAATAGGCCCCGGCCGCATCCACCACCACCGGCGCGGTATAAGCGCCGTGATCGGTCACCACGCCGGTTACCTTCCCCTTCTTGGTTGTTATTTTTTGAATCTTTTCCTTGAACCGGAACATCGCGCCTTCGGCCAGGGCCTGTCGGTAAAACGCATTGATGGCCAGCAGCGGCGAGGCCGATCCGTCCTGGGGAGAGAAGGTTCCGCCTTTCAATCCCTGGGTCACAATCCCCGGCATCTGCGCGGACACGGCCTCCGGTCCGATGAAATCGATATCTAGACCGTGTTTTTTCTGGATCGGCAGGATGCCTTTCAGGGCGGTTTCTTCAACCTCCCGATAGACCGGGAACAGGTACCCCCCCTGTAGCCACTCGATATCGTCCCCGAAAAGGGCCTGCCAGGAGGAAAAAATTTCCAGGGACCGCAGGCCGCAGAGAATCTTGCCCGGCGTGGAATGGGTTGCGCGGATACCGCCGATGGCATGTTTGTTCTCACCTTGACCGGGCGAAGGCTTGGCATCGAGCACCAGCACTTTTACCCCGGCGTTTCCCAGGGCCAGGGCAGTCGGAACCCCCACGGAACCGGCTCCGATTATGATCACATCGTAATTAGACATCGCCTTGCCCTCCCGGTATTCCGGCCAGCACCCCCATGGGGACCTCCACGAAAAGCGGCCGGTCGATCCGGTCCGTAACCTCGCCCAGATCCACCCCCTCCTCCTGAAAAATCCGCCAGATCATGGTCCGGCAGGTTTTCGAACCGCAGGCCCCCATCCCTGCTCGATTGAGGGCCTTCATCTGGTTCATGTCACGGACGCCGCTCTGGATGGCGTCCCGGATCTCGCCGGCCGTGATACGCTCACACCGGCAGATAACCGCCTCATCGGGAAGCGGGGCTTTGGTATAGAGCTCATCGGGATCAAGAGCCAGATCGGGTTGAATCCGGATGCCAATCGCCTGCTTGGCCAAGGCCTGCGGCAATTGGACCTGTACCATCAGTGTTCCGGGATATTTCTTGCGGTTGGCCACCACCCGTTTTACCGGAAACTCGCCCAGGGTTTGGCCATTGTCATCGGTGACTGCTATGGTCTGCCCCTTGGCAACGCGATCCCGCCAGATCTCATACGGCAGCGTGACCATCGGATTTTCGGGGTCCTTGCGGTAGTCCACCACGGTGAGCCAGCCCCGGGCAGATGGCCACACAGCCCAGGCAGCCCTGGCACTCGCTTTCATCGGTGCAGTACGGCAAGCCGATAATGTCATCTCTTTCGGTCCGGATGATCTTTTCCGGGCACACGGACGTGCAGGGATTGCAGGGCACCTCTTGAAAACAGTGGAACACCGGCAGGACCCCTTCGACACCGGCAGCCGGCTGGCGACTGACGACCGGTCCCGGCTTCGACTTCAATACCCGGGCTTTTTCATCCCAGGCAACCGGGATGTCTCCGTCGTGCCGGCCCAAGGCCCGGGCAATCTTGAGGCCCTCGATCTTACCGGTAAACATGGCGGCGGAGGCCTCGGCGATCTCCTGCGCGTCACCGGCAGCATAAACATCCATGCCCCACTGTTGGGCTTTCAGATAAAACTCATCGACCTTGGACAACCCCACTGCTATCAGGACGGTGTCTACAGCAAACGTGCGGTCGGTCCCGGGAATTACCTGCCAATCTGAATCAAGCTCGGCTATGGTTACAGATTGCACCTTGTCTTCACCGTTGGCTGCCACAACGGTATGTCGCGTGTAGATAGGCACACCCAACCGCTGCAGCTTGTCGGCGTGGACCTTGTACCCACCAACCTCCGGCAAGGCTTCGATCAGGGCCGCAACCTCGATGCCGGCCTGGATGGCGTGATAGCCGGCAATCAGACCGACATTACCGCCGCCGACAATAAGCACCCGGTCCGAACATTTCACCAGGTCACGGTTTACCAGGGTTTGAAAAGCCCCGGCGCCGTAAACCCCCGGCAGGGTGTTGCCGGGAAACGAGAGCATCTTCTCCCGGGCCCCGGTGGCCACCAGCATTTTTTGGGGTTTGATCAGCCGGTAGCGGCCGCCCTGGACGACCCCGATGATTTGGTCGGAAAAAACACCGACAGCGGTGGCTTCAAGCCACACATCGACACTGGACTGCTCCATGAGTTCGTCTTCAAGCAGCCGGGCAATTTCGTAGCCGCGGGTACCGGCAAAGCTATCTTTGACCGATCCGAAAAATTTGTGGGTCTGCAGCACCAGTTTGCCGCCCAGGCGGTCCTTATCATCTACCAGCAAGGTGGCCACACCCAGTTTACCCAGTTCTACCGCCGCAGACAGTCCGGCCGGACCGCCGCCGATTATCAGAACCTCCGTCTCCGTGACGGCCACGGCATCGATGCCGACAGGTTGATCCTCAGCGGGAATCTGCGGCAGACCTTCAACACCGTCAACCTGCATTCCGTCTGCCAAAGGGGTCATACAGGCCTTGACCGGCATACCGTCGGCAATCACCAGACATTGCGAACACTGACCGTTAGCACAGAACATCCCCTGGGGGCTGTTGTCTTTATGATGATGTCCGAATATCTGGTAGCCATTGGCGAACAAAGCGGCGGAAATCATCTCACCCGTGTATCCCGGCAGCGCCTGCCCGTTCCAGAAAAACTGTATCGACAGCTTGGGCGGCACCGTCAGGATTGGGTGCTGTTCAATTCGTTTATTCTCCATAAATTCGCATCCGTAAAAGCATTTCGAAAGCAGCTAACAGTCCCGTCCCCGCCAGGGGATGGCCAGCTGCACTTTATAATGGTTTAACCATTATAAATCTCATTTTCATTGACGTGTCAAGAAGCTTTTTTTCGTGCGGCCCATGCATTATTTACTTGACTTCATCAGCATGTACTCCTAATTTAACTACTTGGAATTATTAGCAGGATATCAAGGCACCAGATCTGAGGCAGGCAGGCTAAAGGAGACTGTAATAATGCTAAACGACAAGAAAATCGGTTTCATCGGTTCGGGTAACATGGGGGAAGCGATGATCGGCGGTCTGATCGACTCAGGCGCTGCCGAACCCGCCAACATCTCGTGTTCGGACGTACGGGAAGACGCACTCAAAGAAATCGAGGCCCGATTCGGGGTCTCCACTTCCACAAGCAACATTGAGGTGGCGGATAGCGCGGATATTATCATTTTGGCCATCAAACCCCAGATCATGGTCCCGGTCCTGCAGGAAATCAAGGACTGCCTTGATATGTCCAAGATCATTATTTCCATTGCCGCCGGGGTGCCCCTGGCCGCCATCGAGACCTGCCTCAACAAGACTTTGCGGCTCATCCGTGTGATGCCCAATGTGGCGGTGTCGGTTCGCGAGGGAGCGGCGGCCGTCGCGGCCGGGGACCATACCCTGAAAGAAGACATCGATCTGGCCATGGAAATCTTTGATTCCTTGGGCAAAAGCATCTTTCTTAAAGAAAACAACTTGATGGACGCTGTCACCGGGCTAAGCGGCAGCGGCCCGGCCTACATTTTCATGATCGTGGATGCCCTGGCGGACGCAGGCGTCAAGGTCGGCCTCTCCCGTCCGGATGCCCTGCTGCTGGCCTCCCAGACGATATTGGGAGCCGCCAAAATGCTGATAGAAACCAAGGAACATCCCGGGCAGTTGAAGGACTCGGTTACTTCACCGGGCGGAACCGCCATCGCCGGCCTGCATACCCTGGAAAAGGGCGGTCTGCGCACCACCTTGATCAATGCGGTGGAGGCGGCCACTGAACGATCGTTGGAACTGGGGGAGATGATGATTAAACATTTTGCTGATAACGGGAAATAGTTTCGGTGAAAACCTCCCCGACAAAAGCAATGCAGATCCTATACTTGCTGGTCCGTACCGGCCTGGGAGCCGTATTTCTCTGGGCCAGCTGGGACAAAGTCCTATACCCGGATAAATTTGCTACGATCATTGCCAACTACGACATCCTGCCTGACGTTGCGATCAACTTGGCCGCCCTGGTTTTACCCTGGGTCGAACTGACTTGCGGGCTCCTGCTACTGGTCGGTCGGATGGTACCGGGTGCGGCGTTTATCATAAATACACTTCTGCTGATTTTCATCCTGGCCACCGGTTACAATCTCTACCGGGGCCTGGATGTGACCTGCGGTTGTTTCTCCGTGGCGCCTGATGCTGGAGGAGATACCCGGTTGAACCTGATCCGCAACAGCTTTCTACTGATTGCAGGGATCTGGCTGTTTTTTCAGGCTGCCGGGAGCCGGCAAACCGACCAGCGGAAATATCCCCCGCTGGCAGCAAGGTAATACGCAATGCTTGTTGAAACCGTCCCCATTTCGGCCGCTTTTTTGTTCGGGCTGCTCTCGTTTTTCTCACCCTGCATCCTGCCCCTTTTACCGGCCTACTTCAGTTTCATTTCCGGATACTCCCTGGAGGAATTGGCCGACCACAACAATGCCCGGATCCGGAAAAAGGTGGTTGTTTCCACGACTATGTTCGTGTTGGGTTTCTCGGTGATTTTTATCGCCCTGGGTATGACAGCCTCACTAATCGGTAACCTGGCCCATGACTATCGTCATTTTATCCGGATAACCGGCGGTATCCTGATAATTTTATTTGGTATCCATATGAGCGGCCTTTACAGCTTCCGCCTGCTCAATATGGAGGGCCGCCTGCACATGCAAAAAAAGCCCCTGCACGTGCTGGGAGCGTTTCTGGTCGGAATGGCATTTGCCGCCGGCTGGAGCCCCTGCATGGGACCGCAGCTGGGCTCGATTTTAATCATGGCCGGCAGCCGGGAAACCATCTGGCAGGGCACGATATTGCTGGGCATCTACTCCGCGGGCCTGGCTATTCCCTTTTTAATCCTTTCCTTCTGCATCAATTATCTAGTACAATTTCTGCAACGGGCAAAGACGGCGGTCCGGTTTGTAAACATAACGGCCGGTATCCTGCTGATTGCCATGGGCATTCTTCTACTGACCGACAAACTGACCGTATTGGTCGTGACGGTATAGCCAATTGATCAACAAGACGCCTTTATATGCACTCCTCATCTTCGTGGTCACGGCAACCACGTCCTCAGGAGCCGCGCACCAAGGGAAAATCCGCTGGGTGGATTTCGGACAAGCCCAGGCCCAGAGCCGCCAGACCGGCAAGGCCATGGTCATCTATTTTTACTCGGACAATTGTCCCAGTTGCAGCGAAATGGAGAAAACCACCTGGCAGGACACCCGCATCATCGATGCCCTGAACAACCGCTATACCCCCGTGAAAGTCGATGTGGACAAGCAACGGCAGATAGCCAGCCTGTACAAGGTCTATTACCTGCCGACGACCTGGTTTATCAAACCGGACGGCAAACCCTTCGGGAACCGTCCCGGATACATCCCCGCCGAATTGATGTTAAAAATTTTCAAGCACTTACGGCAATAGAGGCGTGCACCGGGCAACACGTGATGTTTAGAGGTTAAAGGATATTGGCGTAAAGAATACCGGGACTTAAAGACGGGATTCGTCGGAGCGTTTATCCATGATTCTTTTGAACAGGCGCAGGGATGTGGTAAACAGGACCCAGGCGCTGAGAATCGCCAATATGATCGGCACCCACAGGTAGGTGCTCCAAACCGGATGATCACCGGCTACGGATATCCCCGCACAAGCGAACAGGAACACCCCCGCCATCAGTACGATGATCGAAACACACAAAAGCTCCGAATCATACCAGGGTGAGATGACTTTGCGGTAAACAGGTTTTGAGTCAAGTCGCAAGGGCCCTCCACGAGAGTAGGGAAGTCGCCAAATAACACAATATGTTGAATTTTTTATTGACACACAACAATATGTTGTAATAACAACGTACGTACCTGCGTGCGGCAAACTTCACTGGAAGCTCTCTAAAAAATGGATTGATCCTGAGCAGAACGCATGGGATCTGCGTCAAGTTAAGGCGTCCGTGAATTACATTCCGGAAGGAAATACCGGTGTTTCAGGATATCGCGTCTGTCGGCCTAAATTCCACTATTCCGGAATAAACTGTCTTCTGCGGGCATGCAATGAGGCCCCGAACATTCTATACGGCAGCTTCCAGGCTGAATTACCAGCTATTCATGCATAAGTAAACAGACCTTTGAAACTGCAACGCTTTTTGTCGAGGTGACCTTTGTTCGAGCAGATTAAGAAACGCAATGGTAGTGTCGTAGAATTTGATTCATCGAAAATTACCGTCGCCATAGCCGAAGCCGGGAAAGCGACGGGTACCTTTGAAGAGCGCGAAGCTCGCAAGCTCACCCTGCGGGTTTTGACCCTGGCCCATGAACTGCGCCTGGGCCCGTTACCGGAAGTGGAAGAAATCCAGGATATCGTCGAACGGGTCTTGCTCGATTCCCCCTTCTACAAAGCAGCCAAAGCCTACATCCTATACCGTGACCAGCATGCCCGTATCAGGCAGATGGCCACCCGGGCCAATGTGGACCTGGTGGATCACTACATCCAGAAGCTGGACTGGAAGATAAAAGAAAACAGTAACATGTGTTACTCGCTGCAAGGGTTGAACAACTATATCTCCTCGGACGTAACCTCTGAATATTGGCTCAACAGCATCTACCCGCCGGAGATTCGCCAGGCCCACAAGCAGGGCGACCTGCACATCCATGACCTCAGCCTGTTGTCGGTCTACTGCGTGGGCTGGGATCTCCAGGACCTGCTGCGCAACGGCTTCAAAGGGGTCGAAGGCAAGGTGGAGAGTGCGCCGCCCAAGCACCTGCGTTCCGCCCTGGGACAGATCGTCAACTTCTTTTACACCCTCCAGGGGGAGGCCGCCGGCGCCCAGGCGGTTTCGAATTTCGATACGCTGCTGGCCCCATTTGTGCGCCACGACAGCTTATCCCAGCAGGAGGTCAAGCAGGCGTTGCAGGAATTCGTTTTCAACATCAACATACCCACACGCGTTGGTTTTCAAACCCCGTTTACCAACATCACCATGGATCTGTATGTTCCCGAAATATTAAAAGATGTACCGGTCATTGTCGGCGGCGAGGAACGGCTGGCAACTTATGCTGATTTCCAAAAGGAAATGAACATGATCAACCGGGCCTTTGCCGAAGTGATGATGGACGGCGATGCCAAGGGCCGGGTGTTTACCTTTCCCATCCCCACCTACAACATTACCCCGGACTTCGATTGGGACAATCCCAACCTGGAATCGCTGTGGGAGATGACCGGAAAATACGGCATCCCGTACTTCTCCAATTTTGTCAATTCCGATATGCAGCCGGATGATGCCCGCTCCATGTGCTGCCGGCTGCGGCTGGACAACCGTGAACTCCTCAAGCGGGGCGGCGGGCTCTTTGGGGCCAATCCGCTCACCGGATCCATCGGGGTCGTCACAATCAACCTGCCCCGCATCGGGTATCTGGCCCATGATCGGGCCGAATTTCTGGTCATGCTCGAAAAACAGATCAACCTGGCGGTGGAAAGCTTGACCATCAAGCGCAAAATCCTGGAAAATTTTACCGACAAGAACCTGTATCCTTACTCAAAATTCTACCTGCGGGAAATCAAGCAAAACGGGGACCTATACTGGAAAAACCATTTTTCGACCATCGGCATCATCGGCATGAACGAAGCCTGCCTCAATTTCCTGGGACAGGACATCGCCAGCCCCACCGGCCAGGCGTTCGCGTCCGAAACCATGGATTTCATGCGCGACATCATTGCCGATATCCAAGACCGCACTGGAGATATCTTTAACCTGGAAGCCACCCCGGCGGAAGGCACTTCCTACCGGCTCTGCATGCTGGATAAAAAACGCTATCCGGGCATCAAGTGCGCCAACGAGGCGGCCTACCAAAAGGGCGCGGCGCCCTATTACACCAACTCGACCCAGCTGCCGGTCAACTATACCGATGACATTTTCGAAACCCTGGCGCTCCAGGACAACCTCCAGGCCAAGTACACCGGCGGTACGGTGTTGCATATCTTCCTCGGTGAGAAAGTTGTCGACACCACTGTTTTGAAATCGCTTATCAAAAAAGTTGCCACCAATTACCGCCTGCCCTATTTTACCATCACGCCGACGTTCAGCGTCTGTCCCACCCACGGCTACCTGTCCGGTGAACAGCACAAATGCCAGGATTGCAGCCAGGAGACCGAAATCTATTCCCGGGTGGTCGGCTACCTGCGCCCGGTAAAGCAGTGGAACAACGGGAAGCAGGCCGAGTATAACCAGCGCAAGCCCTATGCACCGGACGCAGAGCCCGATGAACAGGCCGTGCCGCTGAAGATTACCGCCAACGAGTAGCGCCCCAGAAGCCACCTCAAAAAAGGCTATTAGCCCAAACTCGGCGTTGGGCGCTCGGTTCAAGTCCTCGAAATACTCCAGTATTCCTCCGGGTTGAACCTCGCGGCCGCCTTGCACCACGTTAGGCATTAGCTTCGCGTCATTTTGAACTAAAATCCTTTCTTGAGATAGCTTCTAAATAAACCAGTTGCAAAAGCGGCATCCAAGCATGTATTTCGGCGGACTTCAGAAAAATTCCCTGATCGACTACCCTGGAAAAGTGAGTTGCGTCCTGTTTCTGGCGAACTGCAATTTCCACTGCCCCTATTGCCATAACCCCGACCTCGCCCGGGGGGATGTCCCGCCGGCCAACCGCATCTCCGTGGATGCTGTCCTGAAATTTTTGGAAGACCGTCGGGGATTGCTGGAAGGGGTCGTCCTGTCCGGCGGGGAACCGGCCCTTGAAAAAAACTTACTACCGATCTGCAATAGTATAAAAGAGCTGGGATACCCGGTTAAAATTGACACCAACGGAAGTCGGCCCGACGTGCTCGCCCGACTTTTCGAGAATAACTGCGTCGATTATGTGGCCATGGACATCAAGACACCTTTAGCCGGGTATTATCCTGATATCGCATCAATACAGATCCAAGATCAACTGCAGGCCAGCATCCGTTTGATCATGTCCTCCGGTCGTAATTACGAATTCAGGACAACCTGTGCCCTGCCTTTTGCCGGGTCGAAAGCCATCGGGGAGATCGCTGCAACCATCCGGGGTGCCCGCCGGTATGTCCTGCAGCCCTTCAACCCGCACGTCGTATTGGACCCGGCCTTCTTCAACGCCTATCAGGACCAACCGGACCGTGACCAGATCGAATCTTTGCGTAAAAAAATCAGACCGTTGTTCGGTGAATGTGTGATTCGCTGAAACTGTGGTAACGGCAGGTACCGTTTATGCAGCCGATTGACAGCCCAATAATTGATCCCGGCGGAGGGCCTCGTGAATCAGCAAAACCGACCCACCATTCAACGACTGTATAACATTCAATTTTTTCTTGACACCCCGTCGCGCTATTCATAGGGTAAAATTTACTTTTTTTACGCGAACTGGCAGCGTCGACAAGGCAGACCCCTTGATTGATTCCACCAGGCATTTTCTTAAACCACCCGACTAAAGGTAGCTTTGCCAACCCGCAAAGCTGATAGGTTTCATACGTAACCACCGTTTACCACTTTTACCTGCTCTATCTAAGTGGAGGTAACTCAACCACAGGGAGGAGACATTATGACCAATCCGTATGATGAGGCCCATGCACAGAGCATTAACAATCCGGATGAGTTCTGGGCGGCGGCCGCAGAGGACTGCCACTGGTATAAGAAATGGGACAAGGTTCTCGATGATTCCAACAAACCCTTTTACCGCTGGTTTACCGGAGGCGAGATCAACACCTGCTACAATGCCTTGGACTTTCATATCGAAAACGGCCGCGGGGACCAGGACGCCCTGATCTACGACAGCCCGGTAACGGATACGATCAAGAAATATACCTTTAATGAGCTCCGGGATGAGGTTGCCAAGGTGGCCGGAGTCCTGGTCAGCCATGGGGTAACCAAGGGCGATCGCGTCCTGATTTACATGCCGATGATCGCCGAATCGGTCATGGCCATGCTGGCGTGTGCCCGCATTGGCGCGGTCCACTCGGTGGTCTTCGGTGGCTTTGCCGCGGCCGAACTGGCCACCCGTATCAATGACGCCAAACCCAAGGTCATCTTGTCGGCTTCCTGCGGCATCGAAGTCGCCAAAGTGATCGCGTACAAACCCCTGCTGGATGAAGCGATCAATCTCTCCGATTACAAACCGGAGAAGTGCGTGATCTTGCAGCGCCCCATGGCCCAGGCCAGCATGATCGACGGCCGTGATCTGGACTGGGTGGAAGAGGCCGCCAAGGCCACGCCGGCCGACTGTGTGCCGGTAGCCGCGACCGATCCGTTGTACATTCTCTACACCTCCGGCACCACCGGACAACCCAAGGGTGTGGTTCGCGACAACGGCGGCCACGTCGTCGCCCTGAAATGGACCATGAAAAACATCTACAACGTTGATGCTGGCGATGTTTACTGGGCGGCGTCCGATGTCGGCTGGGTGGTCGGACACTCCTATATTGTCTATGGCCCGCTGCTCAAAGGCTGCACCACGATTGTTTTTGAAGGCAAACCGGTGGGTACGCCGGATGCCGGTGTCTTTTGGCGGGTCATCTCCGAGCACAAGGTCAAGGCCATGTTTACCGCCCCGACTGCTTTTAGAGCCATCAAACGGGAAGATCCCCAGGCCGCGATGATCAAGCAATACGATCTGTCCAATTTCAAGGCCCTGTTTTTAGCCGGCGAGCGGACAGACCCGGATACCCTGCACTGGGCCGAGGACAGCCTGGGGGTTCCGGTTATCGACCACTGGTGGCAGACGGAAACGGGCTGGGCCATCTGTGCGAACTGTATCGGGATCCACCAGTTCGAAGTCAAGGAAGGCTCCCCAACCAAAGCGGCCCCCGGCTGGAACGTCCAGGTGGTCGATGCCGACTGTAAACAGATTGCCGCCGGTGATATCGGGGCCCTGGTCGTCAAGCTGCCGTTGCCGCCCGGCACCCTGCCGACCCTCTGGCAGAATGACAAACGCTACCTCGAATCATACCTGGATGAGTTCCCGGGTTATTATAAAACCGCAGATGCCGGATTCATCGATGACGAAGGCTATGTGTTCGTCATGTCCCGGACCGACGACATCATCAACGTGGCCGGGCACCGGCTCTCCACCGGTGCCATGGAGGAGGTCCTGGCCGACCATCCCGACGTTGCCGAATGTGCGGTCTTGGGGGTGGATGACAAGCTCAAGGGGCAGATCCCGGTAGGGTTCATGGTCCTTAATGCCGGTGTTGAGCGCAACAACGACGACATTGTCAAAGAAGTTATTCAGATGGTCCGCGAACGCATCGGTCCGGTCGCCGCTTTTAAAACCGCGACCGTCGTCAAACGGCTGCCCAAGACCCGGTCCGGCAAGATTCTGCGCGGTACCATCCAGAAAATCGCCGACAACAAGGAATACAAAGTTCCGGCCACCATTGACGATCCGACCATTCTGGGTGAAATGGAAGAGGCCCTGGAAGGTATCGGCTACGCCGGGGCGCGCAAAGAGTAAACGTTCAATCTTTAGAAACGAACCAATGCAAAAATGCCGGTGGTTCCACTTGGAACCACCGGCATTTGCATATCAAAAGATTGCCCGGCCTATTTTTCACAGACCGCTCAGCCTGTGAAGTATAACTGGTGGATCAACCGGAGGGTAGCCCGGTTTAAATCGGCTCCCTACGCTCCGATTGTATTGCGCACTATGCCGATCAGCCGCTCAGGATCAAACGGTTTCCTGACAAATGCGATCGCATCTTTAACGGCATGGTCCCCGTCTATGCCGCTGATGACAATGATCGGGATATCACGCAACTGCTTGTCCTTGCGCAGCTTGCGATAAAAGCGGGAGCCCCATTCCTGGGGCATCTCCAGGTCGAGGGTAATCAAATCCGGCTTTTCCTGGCGGACGGTTTCCAGACCCTCCATGCTGCTCGAAGCGGCACAGGTTGCGTACCCGTTGTCGCTGAAGACCGCCTCCAGGTACTTCACAATGACCGGGTCATCATCGATGATCAGTATTTTCTTGGTCATGATATCTCCCGTTTAACTTTAAAAACGCTCTTAAAAGGGCGACTACCTCCGTTTTACATGGCACTCTCCGCACATCACCGGACCGGCCTGCTGTTTGACGTGGCAGCCCTTGCAGTTCATATGATACGCCTTCATCAGGCCGGGCTGTTTCCCTTCCGCCTGCAGCCCGTGGCAGTCCCCGCAGCGTTGATCCTCAGAGGACTCCCCCTCCACAAGCTCACCATCTTCGTATAAATGATGGCATTCACTGCACTCTTCCAACCCCGCCTTTTCATTGTGGGTGTCGTGTTCGAAAACGGATGGCGGCCGGCGAATAGTTTCAAACTCACTGTTGTCAATTTGGACCATGTCTTCCTGGGAATGGACAGCCGGTAGCAGCCCTGCTGAAATCAGGCTGATGGCCAACAGGATTTTTATCAGGCTTTTCATTCTGGCCTCCCTTTATACTGCAGGTTTCTCCATGACTTCGTAAAGGATGTCTCCCAGAAATTTAATCTCCTGGCCTACGCCGTAGTAGTGGTTAATGTCTTCAAGTCCACTGTGGCAATTGTGGCAAGGCGCGATCAGCACCTTGGCGCCCCGGGTTTTAGCCGCAAACAGCTGTTCGGCCTTGACCCGGTTCCCGTTCACCCGGGTCATTTTGAATGGGGGACCGCAATTGATGACGCCGCCCCCGGCACAGCAGCAGATATTATGCTCCCGGTTCGGCTCCATCTCGATGAGTTCGGTACACATGGCTTTCACCACGTAACGCGCTTTTTCGTAAAGCCCACCGCCCCGGGCCACATTGCAAGGATCGTGCAGGGTTACCGGTGTTTCAAACTTCTTGGCAATTTTGATTTTGCCGGATTTGATAATGTCGTAAAAAAAATCGATGGCGTGCACGATGGGGATCGGCGGCATCTTCCATCCCAACCAGCGATTGCCCACATCATAGACCGAGCGGAAGGCATGCCCGCATTCCCCCATGACAATCTTTTTCACCTTGAGGCGGGCCGCGGTTTCAAAATGGTGCCGTTTGAGACGCCCCATCAACTCATTGTCGCCGGTAAACATGGCCATGTCGCTGTTGTCCCAGCCCGAGGAAGCCGGCATGGTCCAATTCACGCCGGCCACATCCAGGATCACAGCCGCCTGGTAGATCAGCTGGGCCTGGAACTTTGGTTCCGGGCCGATGACGGAATACATGATGTCCGCCCCTTCCTTTTCAAGGGGTATGCGCAGCGTGGGAATCTCGGCCTGGGCCTCTTCCTCCTGCCATTGCAGGGTGTCGGGCCATTCGTCCGGTTTCACCCACATCTGGTTCATGGTTACCGAGTGGCTGTGCGCGGTATCCTGGATGTATCGCGGGGTGACCCCGAGCAGATGAATCATCCGTCGAATCACCAGCATCATGTATGCGATGTCGATACCGAAGGGGCAGAACATGGCGCAGCGTTTGCATAAATTACATTCGGTGTGGGCGATCCTGATCATATCCAGCACAAAGTCTTGATCCACCCGCCCTTTTCTCTTCAGCAGTTCCCACATGGTTTGCTTCACTTTTCCCACGGGGGAGAAAGCCGGATCATTGTCGTGCGACAGGTAGTAGTGGCAGGCTTCAGAGCACAAACCGCAGTGGACGCAAGTCTGGACATAAGCCTTTAAGCGCGCACCGGTTTCACCCTTTAACACCTGGTTGACGACCGCCGCGATTTTGTCTTCGGACAACCGGGCCACCGCGGAGGCGATGTATTCTTCTGCAGTCGGTTGTACTGTTGAGGTTGCCGGTTCAGCCATTGGTCAAATCTCCTCTTGTAATGGTCGCGATCACGCGATAGGGGCTCTTATGCCTACCAATCGCGGGCATGGCGGATGCCGCCGAATTCAGATCCCATGTACGCCCGGGTAAACGGTGAAAACACCATGTGGCTCAAGCGGGTAAAGGGAATGGCCACCAGCATGATTTCACCGGACACGATGTGCAGAATCGTCATCACCTGGTAATCGAACCACTGGTGATACGCGCAAATACCGGTTATAAAGGGGGCCGCCACAATTGCCAGGATGATATAGTCGGAGGCTGAAGTCACATACTGAACCTCCGGATGCTTCAACCGCCGTACCAGGAAGAAAAGACAACCGCCCACCACCAGAAAAGCCATGACATCGGCCAGGCCGTTGGGCAGTGCCGACCAGCTGATGTTCCAGGCCTCTTCCCACAGAATGATATGGGCCATGAGAAACACCGGGGTAATCAGCAGGCAAAGGTGAAATATAAACGTCACCAGGGTCAGCACGGGGTGTTTGCGCATGTTCAAAGTAGCAAACGGCGTCAGCCAGTGCGCAATCGAGCGCAGGCTGTATTTCCAGCTCATGTAGCTGAAGATCCACTTCTCTTTGGCATTCACCAGCCGGAGCATATTGAACAGGCGGTACAGACAGCCGAAGATAAATATTAAAAACGCCACCCACACCAGGGGCCCACTCACAAAATTGTAAACCTGATGCATGTCGTCCTCCTCGTTTAGCGGGCAATTTCGGCGACGGGCACAACCCGCCGGATATAATGGTCCGCTTCCACGGACCGCAGCAACAATTTGCTGCTGTCCGGGCTGAAAATCGGATCCCACAGGGTATCGCACTCACGTTCCCACAACCGGTCGTTCAACAGGATGGTGTATTTGCCGTTGCGCTCTACCCGCGCGGCCGCGTTGCGGCCGTCCGGGCTAAACACCGGTTGCCAAGCCATATCAACCGGGGTGCGCCAGACGGTTCCATCCACGGCCACGTGCCAGGTAGTGCCGTTTTTTCCCAAAGCCGCCACCCGCTGACCGTCCGGGCTGAACACCATATCGGTCACCATATCGGTAAAAGTCGCGGACCAGGGAACCTGGTCGACAGCGACGGTCCATTTCCCGAAAGCCGGGGCCACGATGGCCGCCAGCTTCTGCCCGTCCGGGCTGAACTGCTGGTTCCACAGCTGGACGAAATGACGGTCCCACAGTGGCCGGCCGTCTGCGAACAGGGTCCATTTGCCGGCCACCCGGACCGGCGCCACGACGGCGCCCGTCGCCGGATTGAATACCGGCTCCCAAACCGCAGGGTACGTTTGGTCCCAGGCTTTTCCATTTACGGCAATGGTATAGTCATATAAGCTCTGGCGTACTTCGGCGGCCAGATCCTGGCCGTCGGCACTGATAGCCAGCCCCCAGACATTTACGAAGCGGCTATCCCAGGCCCGTCCGTTAAGGGCCGCGGTAAAAGCGCCCTCCTGGAACTTGAGAATATCCGCTTCACCGATATCTTCGACCTGGACCGCGGCTGCCGTGGCCGTGCCGGCCGGATTAAAGACAAACGTGTTCATATTGGCGAAACGCTCCTCCCAGGGCGTATCATCGATGGACATGCAGTAGGCCATCTCCGTCTGGATGCAGGCGCAAATGTGTTTACCGTCAGCACTGAACTGGGTATTCCAGATGTAGTCATACATGTTTTCCCAGGGTGTGCCGTCGACAGCCAGGGTCCATTCGCCCATGTCGGCCACGATGGCGGTCAGGCGGCCGTCCGGCGAGAATCGCAGGTACCAGATTTTCTCATAGGTGTCCTCCCAAGTCTGCCCGTTCTCACAGACCTGGAACTCCCCTTCATCTATATTGACAATGGCCGCAACCCTTTCTCCATCCGGGCTGGCCTGGGGTTCTTCAACCCAGGTGAACTGATCTTGCCAGGGCCCCATGGCGATCTTTTTTTCACCCGGTTCCCAATCCCAGCTGTCTTTCACAGTCATGGCCCCTCCTGAGGGTCTGGTTCGAAGTAACTGGCTTCTATTATGTTAGCGTGCATCTTGATCCTTCATCATTGCGACTGGGTTTCGCCCAGCAGCAGCCAGGCCCCGGCCGGTTCTATCAATGGATAAACCGATATGCGCAGCGCGATTTTTTCATTGTTATCATTGGTTAAAAAGACATCATCCACCCGCGGAACGCCTGGATCACCGAGGGCCCGCTTTTTAAAACTGGCCATCGCCACGCCCAGCGAGTCGGGGTGGAAGACCTGCTCGATGCCCAGTCCAATGAGATCGCGTTCGGCATACCCTACAATCTGAGCCCATTCGCGGTTACCGCACCAAATGTAGAAGTCCTTGTAAACCGCAGCCGGCAGCGCCAATTGGTGCACAAGTTGCAGCCGGGGCAGAAAGGTTTCCTGGAAATAACGACAGCCCCCGCATTGCCCCCGACAGTAGGTGGACGCAGCATCACGGCCCACGAAACAGACGTCGAGTTTGTTTTTATATACCGCGCAGTCGCGACAACCGTTTAGGTGATTGGTATTTTGAAAGTAATCCCAGCAACGCTGGATGGTACGAAAATGGGGTGCCAGGGAGGCTAATTCGGCCAGTTCCGCGGGGATATCCCGACCGGTGGTTTTGAGGAAGAAGATCAGATCCGGGGCAGCAACGGTGTAGTTGCGGCCTGTTCGTTGAGCCAGCAGTTTCCGAGACCGTATCCATAACCCGACGGTGTTGCGATTCACCCCGCAGATCGCGGCTACCTGGGCAACAGTCAGTATTTGTTGTTGATTTACCACAGTAAGTCCATTTCAAATGGGCAAATCGACGTTTTGACTATCAGAAATTGTCAAGCTTTGGTTTTGCAACGAACATATGGTCCAATTACATCAAAGATTAGGAATGCGTCAAGTGAAAAGTGGCCCGCGTCGGGCCCTTGGGATCATCGGGATGCAAGCCTGCCCACATGAGGGCAGCGGATACAGTAAATTATCAGAAGGTTATTTTGGCGGGTAATCCTGGACAGACATCAGGAAAAAGTGCGATCGCGCTTAATCCGCCGCAGTGGCCTGGGCAGGGGCCTGGTATATACGCGGGATACGCAAGGTAAACGTGGTCTCTTCTCCGGGGCTGGATTCAACGTTGATGGAGCCGCCATGCTGCGCGACGATCTCCCGGGCCAGGTACAGACCGAACCCGGTCCCCCGGGGCCCCTTGGAGGAAAAAAAGAGCGTGAACATCTTCTCCCTGGTTTCCGGTTCGATGCCAGTACCATTGTCCACGACCCGCCAGATCACGTCCTCAGGCTCAGACTCGATCTCCATCCGCACGGCATGCGCCTGTTTGGTGGTATCGTCCCGGCAGGCGTCCAGGGCATTTTCAACAATGCTGATCAGGGCGGATTGCAGAGCAAGGGCATCGACCTGGAACTCACCGGCGTCTTCCGGGACCTGCTGTATGAAGGCCACGTCGGTATTGACAAATTTAGGGGCAACCAGGTCATCCAGTTCGGCCACAAAATCTTTCACCGGAATATTTGCGGTCCGCAGGGGACGATCCTTGGCATAGTACAGGATGTCTAGAAACAGTTTCTGAATCCTCTCCGACATCGTCTGGACAGCCTCCACACCGGCAGACACCTTCTCATCGTCCTGCCGGCTTAACCCGGATGTCAACAAGTAAACCCCGGCATCCAAACCGGTCAGAATGCCTTTGATACCGTGTGAAATGGAACCAATCATCATACCGAGCGAGGCCAGATGGTCCTGTAGCTTGCGGATCTGGGTAATATCGGTGGCCATCTCCATGACCTGGGCAATGTTGCCCGCCCCGTCGTGGATCGGAGCCGTGGAAACCAGAACATTGATCTGCCGGCCGGAGTCGGCGGTTACCACCATTTCAGCCTGGTGGGACTGGCCGTCCTCGAACGTGAGCGCCACCGGGCAATCGTCGCAGACTGCTTCCCGGCGGCGATAGACCTGAAAACAATGTTCACCGGGACGCTGACCGAACGTTTCTTTGAACTGGCGGTTGACGGCCGTCAAATTGAAATCGCGGTCCTGGACAGTGATATAGCACGGCACTTCGTCAAATAACTGCTGATAGCGCTGGCGACTGCTGCGCAGTTCTTCCTGCAGGCGTTGGACCTCGGAAATATCCGTCGATATCTCCAGGACCAGTTCCAATTCGCCGGATGTGCTTGTGATGGGAGCGGTATGTACAATCACCGGGAACCGTCTGCCGTCGGCATATTGGATTGTCTCTTTCTGCCGCACGCCCTGTTCGGAAGCGAAGGTTTTGGCAACGGGGCAGTCGGTTCCGTCGGCAGCCGCCGAACTGTATATCGACCAGCTGTCTTTTCCGGTTTTATCACCCAGCCGGTTTTTATACAGCTCGTTGGCCGCCAAGACTTTCAAGTGCCGGTTGTGTATGGAAACGAAACAGGGCATTTCATTGAAATAGCGAATGCCGCCTTCCAGATCACCGGCAATATCTAAAATAGCTGCAGATAGGCCGTCCACGGCCTGTCCCAGAGCAGCGAGGCGTTCCAGTTCTATCAGCCGCGCCGATTTTTCGGCCACCAGGTTTTCGAGGTTTTCCGTATAAGCCTTGAGCTGCCGGCGCATATCCAGACGGTCGTTGGCTCTTTTCAGCGCGATTGCCAGCACGTCGTCGTTAATGGGCTTGGTGACAAAATCGGTTGCTTCCAGTTTAAGGCTCTGAATGGCCAGATCCATATCCCCATGCCCGGTGATCATGATCACTTCCGTATCCGGATCCTGGGCCTTGATGGCCTTTAAAAGGGCAATCCCATCCATACCCGGCATTTTAATATCGGTCAGAACGATGCGGGGGCGATGCGCTTCAAACAGCGCCAGGGCCCGGTCCCCGTTTTCCGCCTTGAGGACGGTGTAACCGCTGTCTTCAAGGGAAATTCCGAGAACCTTCCGGATACCCTCTTCATCGTCTACGAGCAGGATGGTGTCGTCCATTTGGAATTACACTCCGCACTAATCTTCAGCGCCCGGTTCCAAGACCGCCCGGATCGCCTTAAGCAGATCTTTATGGTTAACCGGTTTTTCGAAATAGGCTGCCGGTAGAGGAATCCGGCGGCTTGTCCCTGCGTTGAGCATCTTGAGATAGTGATAGAAAGAGTCTTGTTTCACCCCGGACAGCATGATCACCGGAATGGAGGCCAGCTCGCGATCCATCCGCAGCTGGCGATACGTCTGGGGTCCGCCCTCACCGGGCATCATGACATCCAGGATGATAAGGTCAGGTAGGATCTCCCGGGCCTTCTGTAACCCTTCGCTGCCGTCACGGGTCACATGGGGTTGATAGCCACTGGTCTCCAGCAACGTCTTCAGAAAAATTCTCATATCCATCTCGTCATCAACGATGAGAACCTTTCTTTTGTCCACGTGTTTCCTACCCCCTTAATAGGCAAGGCCGACCCGCGTTTTGGGAGACAAGCGGACCGGCCTTTTAAAGTGAAAAATTAGGCGGCTTTATCAGGGTGGTTAACGCTGGCAACGGGACAGGCGGCCCGCAGCACCACCTGTTCCACGGTGCTGCCGAGTTCCGCATCTTCCAGATCAACTTCCCGGGTATGATGGGCCATCACAATGAGGTCGGCCTGTTTGTCACGCGCGAATTTTAGAATTTCAACGTAGGGTGTCCCCTCCCAGATTTCAATGTCGTAGTTGTCGTACCCTTCCAGCTTGGGAAGATACTTCTTTTCGATTTTTTCCCGGGCGGTAGCCACCTGTTTTTCAATCTCGGCCTGGCCCTTTATCTGCCCGGTACTGCCCAGGGTAATGTCAGCGGCATGGAATATGTGCAGTTTGGCACCCACGGTCCGGGCGAGTTTCGCCGCCCACAGGAAAGCCGATTCAGATGCTTTGGAAAAGTCCGTACCGATCACGATGTTCGAGAAGAGTTTCCAGCAGGTGGTACAGGGCCGGGCAATTATCACCACCGGGCACCGGGCCGCTTTCGCGACTTTCCGCATGGTCGAGCCCACCACGGCCCGATAGCGCGCAGCCCCCACATCCTCATCACCACGGGTGTGGGCTCCCATGATAATCATATCGATGTCTTCCTTGCGCGCTTTGCGCAGGATTTCACGGGCGGGCGTCCCCACAGTAGTATCGATGACCGAGTTTTCACTATCCTCCAGTAACCCGTTATATGTATTCTTCAGTTCTTCTATTACCCAGTCAACATAATCCTGATCGGCATGTTCGGTTTCACCGGTCCGCATGTCTTTTACATATGGGCTGAAGCCGTGGCTCGGCAACCCCAGCACGTGAAAAATGTGGAGCTGTGCATCCCACTTCAGTTCAAGATCAAAGGCGACCTTGGCGGCGTTGTCACACGTCGGGGAGCCGGTGGTGGCAAACAATAACTTTTTAAACATGAGTGACCTCCTGAAGAACTGTTAGTACAACTATATGTTGCAATGTTCCGGCATACTGTGGAAGCTCAATTCCCAGACAATGGCTTCCATGTATTCAAACAGACTGTAGACCGTCTCAAATTCGAGTACGTCCATTTTGTCCCCGAAGATAACATGCCGCAAGCGGCCCAGGCACACGGGGATGTCGAGCAGATGGGCTACCTGAACCGATCGGATGTCCTGCGTTTCACTGCCGCTGCGCCCCTGAAAGGCGTTGTAGATTTCAAGGCGCGGCTCACCCGGAAAACCTATCATTTCAACAGTTTTCCCCATCTCCAAACAGTCTATGCCTGGATAGGCGCATCCGTCGGGGGGGCACTGGTTGTACTGTTCAATAAGGTTGGCACTGAACTCATTCAGCTCGGCATATACCGGATGCGTCTCCAACATCCGGAAAAAGCTTCTGAGTGTATAATCGTCCGCCAGGGTAACCCCGGCGTTGAGATACTTGAGAGGGTCCTTGACAACCGTTTTGTGGTTGTCCTCCAGGGAGCCGTCTGCCTTGAGCAGTATAGTATTCATGATACTCCAATGCCCTGGAAAAAGCCAGTATCAAGACCGTTTACCCGATCCGACGGCCCTCACAGTTGGTGACTGCCGCCGATTCCCCACAGGTAGAGACGGCCTACTCCTCGGGCGGTTTTAGATGATCCGGGACAATCATCATCTTGATCAACAGCGGTTTCAAGAATGACCAGCGGATGCCGATTTCGTAAACCTCCTCGAGGTCGCGGATGGCGTCCCAGCAGTTGTGGCAGGGTGCCACGACTAGTTTGCAGCCCGTTTCCAGGATCTGATCCCGTTTCATCTTCAACCCGATATTACGTTCCGGACGGTAACGTCCGATACCGTTCATACCACCGCCGCCCCCGCAGCAAAAATTGTGTTCCTTACAGGGCTTCATCTCGCGAAAGTCTTCGGCGATGTAGCTCATTATTTCACGGGCGGCATCCTTCAACCCCGCATTGCGGATGTAATTACAGGAATCCTGGTAAGTTACCGGCTCCTTTATTTTTTTGGCGGGGTCGATTTTGATCTTGCCTTCCCGCAGGGCTTCCGCCACCCACTCCACATAGTGGAAGCTGGGCACGGGTGTCTGGCCGGATTTGATACCGGCCCAGTAAGGCCCCTCGAGAACCGTCGCACGGTAGGCGTGACCGCATTCGGTAACCACCATGCGCTTGGGGTTGAGCCGTTTCATGGCGTCGTAGACGGTTTCCACCTGCATTTTACAGGCTTCCCAATCGCCGGCGAACATGGCCAGGCTGGTTTCCTCCCAGCCTTCAGACGGGACCGTCCAGTTTTCACCGGCTACATGAAATAAAATGGCGGCCTCGGCCAGGTCTTCCGGATAATGTTTGGGTTCCCGCGCGTTGACCGTGTACATGATGTCCGCGTCCTGAACATCAACCGGAATTTCAAGACCCGGGAAGTCGTCTTCGTACTCTTCGGCCATCCATTCGCAGGTTTCGACCCAGTCTTCGGTGGTCACGTCCATCTGCGCCCGGTAAATGCGGTGCATGCCGGCCCCGATTTTGAGCTCCCAGGGCACGAACCCCTGGCCATATAAGAGTCCTCGCAGATAACTGAACATGATGCCCATGTCGATCCCAAAGGGGCAGTACGTCCCGCAGCGATTGCAACAGGAACATTTGGACCAGGCCGTGTCCATGCACATGCGCATGAACTCGTTGCTGACCTTACCCTGACGCTTGACGATTTCCCCCAGGGTGCTCTGGATCTTGTACGAGGGCACCTGCTTGGGATCTTTATCGTTCACGGTGTAGAGATAGCAGCTGTCCGCGCACATCCCGCAATGGGCACAGATCTCCAGCCAGGTCTTCATCCGGGATTTGAATGTATTCTTCAGCGCGGTCTGGATCTTGGCGTGATCGATGTCGAGGTGTTTCATCTCCTCGTAGTAGACCTTGCCGCTCTTGTCGTTCAAAAGCGCCTGGAGTTCCTCTTTGGTATTTACCGTCTTCTTGTTACAAAGTGTGCCTTCACCCATTTGATTCGTTCCCACTTTTTAGTGTTTTTAACGGATGCGCGCATCAAGCAGAGTTGGCGGCGCATACCCATTTATTACCATACCATTCCGCGGCCCTTCATACCACCGCGCTTGATGCCGAAATCCATGCCAAGCTGGGCCCGGGACATAAAAAACAGGACAAAATGGGAAAGCTTGGTGAACGGAATGGCGATCAGGAAAATCTCACCGCTCAAAATGTGCGTAATTAACCAGAACTGGTAATTGCCAACGTGGTGGTAAGCCAATAGCCCGGTTATAAAGGGCGCCACGGCAATGGCCAGCACCAACAGGTCATACCCGGTCGTCAGAATCCTGACCTCCGGCAATGCAAAACGCCGCAGGAGGATAAGCAGGGCCGCCAGTAGCATCAAAATGGTCATGATATCGGTGACCGGTTCGGGTAATGTCGGCAAACTGAACCCCCAGCGTTCTTTCAAGAGCAGATTGTGCGCCAATAAAAACACCGGTGTCACCAGCAGGCCGATATGAAAGACGAACACCATGACGGTAAACGCTGCGTTCTGCCGCCAGCCATATGTACCAAACGGGATCAGCCAGGCGACGATGGAGCGGATGGCCCCCTTGGCCCCGGCCGCCGGAAAATCCCGGTAGGCCACCCGATCTAGATTCCAGGCCAGGCCCTTGATGTAGAGCACCGCCCTGACGATAATACCGATGAAAAAGATTAGAAACGCAATCCATGCCAACGGCCCGGTTACAAATTCGTACATTTTATTCTCCTTACATCCACAAGATGCTGCCGTGATAAGAAAATCTTTGTTGTCGGAGCCCGTATCAGTCGTCGTCGCGGCTGGTCAGAAACCCCCAGAAGCCGACCACGGCAACCAACCAGAGTCCCATCAGCACATAGACCACGGCCTTGGTGTGCACCATAAAATCCTGCAGGGTATAAAAAACCTGTTCCATTGGTTGTGTCCTTTTAGGTAATAATCAGTGTTCTTCTTTATACTCCGGATGCTCGTAAAGCACCGGCATGTTATTCACGATAAACCGATAGGCGAGAATACCCACCGTCACGATGAAAACAGAGGTCACGATTTCCCAGAAATGGGGAAAGTAACGGTCAGCCGCCGGTAGATGGTAGTTGAAAGCAATCACCGAAACGTTCAGCCGGTTGACGATAATGCCCAGTACGGTCCAGGCCGCCGTATAACGGATCAGCTTCAAGTTGCCGTCGCGGACCCCCATGGTAAAGAAAAAGCAGGGTAGCGCCACGAACCCGACCAGTTCCACCAGGTACCACGCGCCCCAACCAGTGGCCAGGTGATGCCAGTTGTTGTCGGCGGCGATCCCAATCACCTTGATGGTGAAGTAACCGGCCAGCACGATCGAAGCGGCCTTGCCAAAGCCCATGGTCAGACCGTCGCTTTCGCCCAGATGGGTTTCGTCCATTTTGTGGTGGAAGTACTTGTGGGCCAGGGTGCTCTCGAACAAGACCATGGAAAGCCCGGCAATCACGCTGGAAACAAAGAAATAGACTGGAATATACTGGGAATACCAGAGTGGGTGTAGCTTAGCCGGCGCGATGAGGTATAGCGCCCCCAAAGAAGACTGGTGCAGCGTACTGAGCACAACACCAAATATCGTCAGGACCATGGTGATCTTCACCAGGATGTCCCGCAGTTTCCGGATTCCCAACCACTCCAGGGCGGCCGGGCAGAATTCCAGAAACAACACATTGAGGTAGAGGGCCACACACAAGCCTACTTCGAACAACAGTGAAGAGGTCCCCTGCTGGACGACAAACGGATAGGCCAGCACCAGGCGGAAAGGCCGGCCCACGTCGTACAAAAGCGCCAGGAAAACCAACGCATAGCCGAGAAAACCGGTCAGGATGGCCGGCCTTACGGCCGAGTGAAACCGTTTCATGCCGAAGATGTAGCAGGCGGCCGAGGTCACGTAACCCCCAGCGGCCAGGGCGACACCACAGAGCAGGTCGAACCCGATCCAGATGCCCCAGGGATTGTAATCCGACAGGTTGGTCACCGCCCCGAGACCACCGGTAAACCGCATGATGGTGGCTATCAGGCCGAAAATCACGATGATTCCGGCAATGACATTGAACGTCGTCAGATATGATTTGCTGTCAGTAGCAGCGTGATCAGACATCAGGATTCCTCCTCCTCATCTTGTGCCCCGGCGTCGGGTTCGTCACCTGCGGACGCGGCTTTTTCTTCCCAGGCTTTCTCGGCCTCGGCGACCGCCTTTTTGACTTCTTTTTCGATGGCGGTCTCCTTGTCTTTTTCAGCTTTTTCCATTGCCGCGGCCAATTTTTCAGCGGCCTCGCCGTTCGCCTGCTCAAGGGCGGCGGCGACCGCATCCTGCAGCTCTTCGGCCGCCACTTTTTCCTTACGCTTACTCATGGCCCACACCCCGGTGAGAAAGACCGGCCACAAGCCGACCACCATGGGGACCGCCCCCAGCGCCCCCTTGGTGAGTTGCGGTGCCGAGGTAACGCCCAGGTCCTCCCGGAGCCCGAGCTGCGCGAACGGCGCGCCGGACAGGTAGAGCCAGCTGGTACCGCCCATTTCATACTCCCCGTAAATATGGTCTATGTAGCGTTCCGGGTGTTTGCGAATGCGTTCCCGCGCTATCCGGATCAAGTCCTTGCGCTCACCGAAAACCAGGGATTCCGTAGGACACTTTTCCACGCAGCCGGGCAATTTGCCCTTCTGCAGCCGGGGGTGACACAGGGTGCACTTCTGGACCACCGGCGTAGTGGCATTGTCGTATTCGTAAGCCGGAATTTCAAAGGGGCAGGCAATCATGCAGTACCGGCAGCCGACGCAGACGCTCGGGTCATAAACAACCGCCCCGGAGGGTTCCTTTGTGAAAGCCTCTACAAAACAGGCGGAGGCACAGGCCGGCTCCAGGCAGTGGTTGCACTGGTTCTTGCGAAATACCGGCTTGGCCGACTCCCCGCCGGCTGCGTACTTGTTGACAATGGTATATGCCTTGGCATCCGTGCGGCGCCTGTTTTCAAGTACGGCCAGGTCCTTGAACGGCTTTTCCGGTTCCGGCAGGTTGTTGACCTCATTGCAGGCGGCTTCGCAGACCCGGCAGCCGATGCACAGGGTGGCATCATGCAGCACGCCGCCGCTGCCCGGGTACCCGGTAAAATGATTGCCGGCGGCTTCGGCGCGACCTCCCACGGTGGTGGCCAGTCCGGCTGCGCCGAGCCATCCTAGAAACTTTCTTCTTGATATGGACATTTAAAACACCTCGAATAATGAGTTACGGTCCCGCTGCCGCTGCTACTTCTTCTCCACATGGCAACCGGTACAATCAACATTGGACGGTTTTTCTATTCCCATTTCGGTATGGCACCCCATGCACTGGCGATGATAAGCCGCCATCAGGCCCGGCCGGTAGATATCTTTATGGTCGAGCGGCGTCATGTGGCAGCTGGCACATTTCGGCGGCTTGGCCGCAGACGGGCTGTTGTGGTGGCACCCCTGACACATGGTTCCCGGCTCGGAGTGAAAATAACCGGCCAGCTTGTTGTCCTGCATGTTGCGCATCAGGGTATCCACGATTTTGCCATGGGGGAACTTCACCGCTTCGTACTGATCGGCGATCTGTTTGATCTCGACTTCCTTGGGCATATCTTCTTGCGCGAAGCGCGGAGATTCTAGACTGCGGCTTTGCAGCTCGATGGCGGCCACCGCCGCGCGTTCATCGTCCCCGGCATCAGCGGCAATTAGATTGGCCGATATTGAATGACAGGCCAGGCAGGTCGCGTCGTCTTTGCGTTTACGGGTTTCGATGAAAGCATGGCAGCCCGCGCAGTTTTTGGATTGTTTCTGGGTCGTGTGGCAGCCGAAACAGCTGGTGTCGCTGTCCAGCTGATGCATGGCTGTTTCGAGGGTGACAAATCCGCCTTTTTTCTTGCCGGCCACGGTATGGCAATCGTTGCAGGCCGTCATCTCCTTGTGGTGGCACACCCGGCAGTTATCGGCGTAGCCTTCATGGGCCTGATGGGCAAAGGCGACTCTGTTCAGCCTGCCGGTCTTGCCTTTTTTAATAAGGGCGGCATCGGGCTGGTTGCGTTTCATCCGTGGAATGTCGCCGGGCACCTTATATTGAGCCTGCATGGCCTTATCATGGCAGCCGGCGCACTGTAGGGGACCAGCCAGTTTATCTTTATTGGTCTGTTTAAGGTGACACCCCACACAATCCATGTGGGCCGCAATCCGGTAGGACACCTTGTTTTCGACGGTTTTCTCGCCGTGGCAGTAACGGCAACTGCCCTCCTTCCCTTTAGCGTAGAAAAGCGCCTTCTTCTTTTCATCGTAAGCGTGGTGGCAGGTTTCGCACTTACCGGCAAACGCCTTGTCGTGTTTATAGTGCAGGCCCTTGTCCAGTCCCACCGGGGCGCGGGAGGACACAACCATATTCTTTTTATTGTGACAGCCGTTGCAGGTCACGGGACCGGGCTTTATGTTTTTACCGGTGGCTTCTTTATGGCAGGCAATACAATTGTCATGGTAGACGTCCATCACCGCCTCTTTGGAAACATCGGCGTCCCGCTTGTACATCAGGACCAGCTTGCCATCCTTTTTCTCATGGCAGGCCGTGCAATCTTTACCCATATCCTGGACGGCTTCGGTGTGTTTGTCATGGAGGAACGTGACCACCGGTCGTTCAAGATTACCGTACTTCTTCAGCACCTCAATCTTGATGACATCCGGCCTCTGGGCCAGGTCTTTACCGGTCAACGAGGCCAGTCCATGGGTGCCGAAAACCAGCACTGCAGCCACCGCCAGTAGCAAACCACCCCACCGTAACAGCGAACTTCCCTTCTTCATAGTTCAAGTCCTTGATTGAATTTGCCTGATAATTTACTTGTTGTTTGGTCCACCCTATCTATTATGATTCGCATTTTCCCCCACCGTTGAAGCTTCCGCCCTCCAGCAGGTCCTGCAGGGTTGTTGCGTCATACACACTGAAGATGGCATCCCGCACATCATTCCACATGTGGAACAGCGTGCACCGACCCTCGAACGGGCACTCTTCCTTGGTCACACAGGCCACGCATTCGATTAAATCCTTTTCACCCTGGATGTGGCGAATGATATCCCCCACCCGAATGTCACGGGCCGGGGTAACCAGCTTGTACCCGCCAAAATAGCCGCGCTTGGAGCCCACGAATCCACTGCTTTTCAATTGGTTGAGAATGACTTCGAGAAATCGACGCGGAATGGCCTGGGCTTCGGCGATGTCGGATATTTTGATGGGGCCTTTGCCGTGATGCCGGGCGAGTTCCAGCATGGCCCGGATTGCATATTGCTGTTTTTTGGGTGCAATCAGCATTAGAGACCGATATTAAGAAATAATATCCTGTGTTGATCGGTGAACGTATATCCTGTCCTGATACTGCACGACCAAACCCTTCCCGACAAAATAGGTCAAAAAAGATTCCGACTTTATAAGTCAGGAAAGGACTGGTTGTCAATCATTTTTCGGACTGGATTCACCCTTTGCGCGGGGAAGTACCACAAGGTGGGAGTAGGCGGCCTGCTCAATCTGAATGGTAAGTATTTTTCATATAATACCAAAATGTTATATATTTATTTGTGGGCAGCAACATGGATATCATCTGGTCAATCCGCGAGGGTATCGGCACCTTCGGCACAGGCGGGAAGCCTGATACTAAAATCGGTCTTGCCCGCCACCGATTGGACCTCGATTTCGCCGCCGTGTTTATCCACGATTTTCTTGGTGAGCATCAAGCCGATACCGGTTCCGGTCCGCCCTTTGGTACTGAAAAAGGGGTTGAAAAGTTTATCGAGAATCTGGGAATCGATCCCCCCGCAGTTGTCGGTCACCCGATATTCCACACCCCATCCCGAGGTTGCCCGTGCCTGCAGCCGGACTGCCCTGGACTTCGCGCTGTCAGATTCAGCGCTGCAGGCTTCCAGGGCATTGGTCACCAGGTTTAGCAGGCAACGGTGAACGGCATCCGGGTCGCAGACTATCGGCACCAGTGATTCATCACGGTCGATTTCCAAAGCAACATCCAGACCGGCGGCCTTTTCCTTCATCAATTCAGCCACTTCGTCCATTGGTCCATTGGGGTCACAGGTACGGTAGTGCAGGCGGTCCGCCTTGGCGTAATCGAGCAGGTCGACGGAAAGGACCGTGATCTTGTCGATGTTTTTCTTAAGCATCTGCCAGCCATCGAGCAGGTATTCCCGGTTGTCGAGTTCCAGACCCCGTTCAAGGACAAAAGAGCCGCCGGAGAGTCCCCCGGAAATATTCTTGATGGCATGGCTTAACCCGGCCACAGTCTCCCCTACCGCGGCCAGCCGTTCGGCTGCTACCAGGCGCTGGGTTTTTTCCGCCACGAGTTGTTCGAGATTTTCGGTATAGGCCTGCAGCCGGCGTTTCAGGGTAAGCCGTTCCCAGGCCCTTTGCATGGCGATATCCAGGGCCTCATCATGAATTGGTTTGGTTATGAAATCAGTGGCTTCGAATTTCAGGCTCTTGATTGCCAGGTTGATGTCCCCATGCCCGGTGATCATGATCACTTCCACGTCGGGATTCAGCTCTTTTAGGGCTTTTAACAGATCTATCCCGCTCATACCGGGCATCTTGATATCGGTCATGACAACGGGAGGGGAATGTTTTTTGAATATTTCCAGCGCCTTGACAGCATCTTGCGCCGTATGCACCCGGTATCCGCCATCTTCCAGGGAGATCCGCAGCACTTTGCGAATACCGGCTTCGTCATCCACCAGCAGTACTTCCTTTTTAAGCTCGGCAATCAACGTTTTTCACCTGTCGGATGGTTTTCGTCGGAAAGTCCCCGGCGCCACCGCTGCGCGTTTTTAAACAGTGCGGTCTAGTATTGGGTCCTATAAGTTTTTTATAGAATTAGACTGCTGCAATTGTGATTTTGAGCACCTTAAAAATTCGAAATCCGAATATCGAAGTTCGAAACAATAAGGCAAATCAGAATTACCAAAAAACTCAAATATCACATATTGTTACGGCTACCAAGTTTCTGTTTTGGTCATTTAGACATTTGAATTTTAGATTTGTTTAGAAATTCGTGCTTCGTATTTCGAATTTAGTTTGTCCCTAATTCTGAGATAAAACGATGATTCTTTTTGCCACTTATTTGCGAGACGTAACACTAGGCATCCATGGCAGGAAAAACAAGTATAAAACAGGCCCCTTCCGGGTCGCCGGCCTGTACCTGTATGCTGCCCCCGCACTCTTTGATGATGCCATAACTGATGGACAGTCCCAACCCGGTCCCTTTGCCAACTTTTTTAGTGGTAAAGAAGGGTTCAAAGACCTTATCCATGATTTCAGGCGGAACCCCCTTGCCGGTGTCGCAGACACTGACCCGCACGAACCCGTCGGCCTGAGCGGACTTTAAGGTAATGGTGCCTGTTCCGGCCGCCGCCTCCTGCTGTTCCCACTTTTCTTCGATGGAATCCCGGGCATTGATCAGCAGGTTGATAAACACCTGTTCAAGACGGCCCGCATCCGCCAGAACCTGGGGCAGCGGATCGGCGGTGTCCCACTCGACAGTGATACCCCTGACCTTCAGCTGTTGGCTGAATATCTCGAAGGCTTTCTTGAGAACCGCGTTGACGGACACCGGTTCCAGATTGATATCCGACTTACGTCCGAACTGCCGCATGTGGTTGATAATCTTGGTTGCGCGGTCGACATGACTGTCGATTTCACTGGACAAATCATTCAGGATTTCGTCCCGGATCGGCTCTTTCTGGGCGATTTTTTTCATGAAGAAGCTGCTGGCCGTTTTGATCACCGACAGGGGCTGGTTCAACTCGTGGGCCACGCCGGTGGCCATCTCGCCCAGGGTCGCCATCTTGCTGGCCTGGATCAGCTGCTGCTCAGCCTCCAACCGCTTGGTGATATCACTGATGGTCACCAGCAGGACCTTTCCGCCGGGATAGTCGGACGCGGAACTGCGAATGGTTACGAACAGGCTCTTGCCCTGTTTGCTCAGGTGCCGCACCTGGTCCAACAGCGCGGTGCTCTGTAGTTTGCGGGTGTAGTGCTCGCGTTCCTCGGGCAGGAAAAAATCGAGAAAAGACCGGCCGACCAGTTCATCGCGCAGATAGCCGTAGACTGCGAAAACGCTGTCGTTGCAGTCCAGGATCTCGAAGGTATCCCGATCCATGACCAGCACCGGGTTGGGAATGTGGTCGAAAATCGCCCGATATTTCTTCTCGGATTTTTTCAGCTCATTTTCCAGGTTCTTGCGCTGGGTGATGTCGAGACTGATTTCCATGGCCGCCACGACCTCTCCGGCATCATTGGTGACCGGCGACGTCTTGACGATCCAGTGAGTGGGCTTGCCGTCCTTACCGGTCCCCGACTCCTCACTGTAGTGCGACCGGCCGTCATTAAAAGTTTTTTCCACCGGGCACTTTTCACATTTACCCTGCAGGCCTTTATAGGCATGATAGCAGTAATCGCCCGGTTCGGGGTGGAAGCTTTCGGCGAACTCCTTGTTGTAACCGATCAGCTTATAGTCCCGGTCTTGAACGGTGATCAGGCACGGTACGTGGTCGAACAGGCGCTGGTATTCATCTTTTTGGCGGTTCAGCTCGACCTGTTTGGCATCGATGGAGCTGCCCATGGCATTGATGGAATCGGCCAGCATACCGAATTCGCCGTTGGCGTCCATCTGGATTTTCTCGTTGTACTGGCCTTGGGCAATCCGGTCGGTTCCCTCTATCAACCGGCTGATGGGTTGATTGACGAACTTGATGAACAGAACGAAGATCATGCCGCCGGTTAATACGAAAACGAAGAGCGCCAGGCCGATAATCTCCTTTTCAAAATTGAGAATCTCCCGATCCGATGTTTCACACGAGACCACCACGTCGAGCGCCCCGAGCACCTGTTTATCTTCCGGGTGGAAATGGCAATCACCGGTAGCACAACTCGGGTCATTGAAAATGGGTTTGATAATGCCGAGTTGGCGATACCCGACATTGGACTTGATGATGCGCGTACGCTCATCGAGGGTAAGATCGACTATCGGTGGGTCGGTGCGATGGCAGATATCGCAGGCCTCGGCTTTGATATTGGTACTGGTATCCACCTCCTGCATGTTTTTGGAAAATTTGATGGTGCCTTCCTTGTTGTAAATGCGAATCGCTTCGATGCCCCGCTGTTTGCCGATATTGTTGATAATCTGATTGATATCATCACGGGAATTGAGCATCATGGCATAGCGGGTACCCAGGACGATGGTGTTGCTTAGCCGATCGACCCCGGCCACAATCTGGACGCGCATTTTTTCCCGCTGGGATTGGATGTTGGCAATGGCCCAGCCGGTCATGGAAACCAGGAGGATCAACCCGACAGTTATGATGAGTTTGGCCATCAGGCTGTGTCTCAGTTTGATCAGGAAATCCTTCATGGGACGGCGGCACCTCCTTTGCCAACCACAGAGCAGTGGTGGCGGTAACGGCAATATTTACCTGCATTTTCCGACGATTGGAAGATACCCTAATTTGGACGGCCGGTCAACCGGATAGGTTGCCGGCCGCAGCCGCGGCCCGAACGACTGCCGACCGGGCTGCCCGGGTTTCCGGCTAAAAGAACTTGTATCGCGGACGATTCCATGCTATTTGGTGCGGCTGATGTGAGGACACCCGATCATGTAACAAGGAGGATACTCGATGTCACAGGATAGCAAGCTTGCGCTCGGCGCGGTGCTCTTGATAGGCCTTTTGCTCCAACTCATAATGGTGGCCGCTGACACCAGAAACACACCCAACGATGCGGCGATTGCCTTTTCAAAAGCATATTTCGGCCTCTGCCCGGAATTGGCCCAGACCATGGCGAACAATGGCGTCAATGAGGATGAAATCGATGTGGCCGACGCTTACCTGCACAGCAAGTATCTCGAAGCCGCTTCCCGGGGCTACGAACTAAAACGACTGCGCAAATCGTTCTCCTATATTCACATTAAAACGATTGCCCAAGATGCGAACACGGCCACCGTCCATATCAAGGGCACGACGCGGATCACCATCAACCCGGTGTTCGGTTTTGTCGGAAAGATATTTTTCCTTACCACCCCCACAACGGTCGAGGAAACCATCAACCTGGTAAGAGAGAATGGCAAATGGAAGGTCAGCGGCCAGCCCTTTGAACTGGCGGACGCCGTATAACTTCCTGAGGATTGCAAGTGACGCCGATTCTCCCGCGACGGGGGTGTCGGCGTTTTTATTTAAAGGAGCGCCCGGGTGGCATCGGTAAGGATCGCGCCGCGTCGCCTGATCGGTTAACATGGACCCGCATTATCAAAGCATCCGCGAGCACGCCCGCCGCCTGGCAGCCAACTTGCCGCTCCCAGCCTTTTATCGGGATTTTTCAGCAGAGGCCTTACGGTCGCGTCATTTTATGGAAAATGACCCGACGGTCTCGAAGTTGCGCTGGTATGTGTCTGAAACAGTGGACAATACCTTTGGCCACGGCTTTATGCACGCTGAAAAAGTAACCCTGGATGCCGGTACCCTCATGCTGGTGGAATGCCGCAAGGTCGGGGAACCGGAAGCAAAAACGAAAACACTCCTGACCATGGTCCAATGCGCCGGCTTGCTGCACGATATCACGCGGCACCGCAAAAACCACGCCGTCAGCGGTGCTGAAAAGGCACGGCAAATTTTAAAAGATTACGCGCTTTCCGAGGACAAGGCTGCCGCGATCTGTCTGGCCATCAAAAACCACGAGGCGTTTCAACCGGTTATTGAGTGTCCGGACCAGGAAAGTACCCTGATATCAGGATGTCTATATGATGCGGACAAATTTCGCTGGGGGCCGGATAACTTTACGCATACCGTCTGGGAGATGGTCTCGTTTGCCAACATTACCATTGACGTCTTCATGCAACAATATCCGGATGCGATGAAGCGCCTGGCCGGTATTTCGGATACTTTCCGGACGGCTACCGGCAAAAAATATGGCCCCGAATTCATCGATCAGGGGCTCAAGATCGGCCGCAACTTACTGGATTATATACAGAATGATCATCACAAGGTCTAAATACACCGGCAGCATGACGCCAGGGTGCTGTTTAGCGCTCGCCGTGCTGCTAGGCCTGCTCTTTCCGGCCCTGGTGCTGGGGGGCCCGGCCACCACGCCGCCCCCAGTTGCCTTTGGGCCGGGCGAAAAGCTGGTTTTTGAACTGCGGTGGACCTTCATCAAAGCCGGTACGGCCACCCTGGAAGTCCTCCCGATGGCGACCGTCAACAACCAGCCGGCCTACCACTTTGCCCTGATGGCCAGATCAAATGCCTTTGTGGATTCACTCTACAAAGTCAGGGATCGGATTGACGCCTTCGCAGATGCCGCCTTGACCCGATCGCTCCACTACCTCAAAAAGCAGCGCGAGGGGCCGACTATCCGCGATATCGAAGTCCGCTTTGACTGGGACAACCTGAAGACGCGCTACCTGAAAACAGAAAAAGGCGGTGGCGAAGACAAACTGACGCCGGTGATGCCGAACTCATTTGATCCGCTTTCAGCTTTTTACTTTGTACGCGGGGCCCAAAATGTGAAGGTCGGCGGCGTTATCGAAAGTCCCATCACCGACGGCAACAAAAACGTCATTGGCCGGGTCACCGTCGTAAAGCGGGAAACCATCAAAGTAAAAGGCCAGACCTACGACACCTTTCTGGTAGAGCCCGAGTTGAAGGATGTCGGCGGAGTCTTCGAAAAAAGTAAAGACGCCAAGATCCAGATCTGGGTCACCGCTGACCATCGGCGTATCCCGGTGCGCCTCAAAAGCAAGGTGATCATCGGCAGTTTCGTCGGCGACCTGATTTCGGCCCAGGGTCTGGCCCCCTGACCCCGAACCAACGACCCGTAAGCCCTAATCCTGCCCTGATGAAACCTTACGTTTGACGGATCGCACCTATACTTATATAGTCTCCCTAGGTTCTGTGTACCTACCCAATTGCATGCAGCCGCAGCCGGGGGTTTGCAGCCATGGAGACATTCCAGCCCGAAGATTGGCAGATTGTCCTGATCGATGACGAAGCGGATATTCGCGAGGTTACCGCAATCACTCTCCAGGATGCCGGTTACCGGGTCGTCACCGCCGCAGATGGTCAGGCCGGACTGGCCCTTTTTGCTGAGTATGCCCCCCAGATCGTCATCACCGACATCCGCATGCCGCGCATGGATGGTCTGGCGGTCCTGGAAAGCATCAAACAATCCGACCAGGATACGGAAGTGATCGTGGTGACCGCTTTCGGTGAAATGGATGTGGCCATCCGGGCGCTGCAATTGGATGCCTCCGATTTCATTACCAAGCCCATAAACGACGAATCCCTCCACTTGGCGTTGCGCAGAGCCCGGGAACGCTATACCGCGCGCAAGCAGGCCCGGGACTATACCGCCCTTTTGGAAAAACGCAATGCCGATCAGGCCCGGATTTTACACCAGGACAAAATGATGTCCCTGGGACGCCTGGCCGCCAGTGTTGTGCATGAAATCAATAACCCCCTGTCCGGGATCCTGAATTACTTGCGCCTGATGACCCGGGTTTTGAACCGCGGCCCGTTGGATGCGGAACACCAGGCGAAATTTGAATCATATCTGGAACTCGTGGAAAGCGAAACGGATCGTTGTTCGCGGATCGTCTCCAGTTTGTTGACCTTCGCCCGCAAAACACCACCGGCCTTCACCCCCATTGACTTTACCGACCTGATGACCCGCACCCTCGTGCTCAGTCAGCACCGCTTGGGTTTGAGCGATATCACCGTGACCCAGCACATCGACCCGGATCTGCCGCCGGTAAAGGGAGATTTCAATCAGTTGCAGCAGTGCCTGATCAATCTGATTTTCAATGCGCTCGATGCCATGCCCCAAGGCGGCACACTTGATTTGAGCATAAAAGCCCGAGCAGGGGGTCGGGGGGTCTGCTTGAGTGTCCGGGATTCCGGAGCAGGGATTGCACCCGCGGACCAGAACCACATTTTCGAGCCCTTTTTTACAACCAAAGGCGAGGGGGGCGGCGTAGGATTGGGGCTTTCAACTGTCTACGGTATAATGGAAAGTCACGGCGGCACCGTCACGGTGAACAGTAAACCCGGCCACGGCGCCACCTTTGTACTGAAGCTGCCATCCGCCGGGAAACTGTAAAAACGGTCTGTCTGCCTTCCGCGGCTCACCGGCTTTACGCCGGCAGAGGCAGAGGCTGTCTAAAAAATAGGATTTTGGTTCAAGGTCCCGTCTACGCTCTGCGAGCTTCGCCGGATCAGTCTGCGCTAAAAGCTACGCCTGACAGGCAGGCAAGGCGGCCGTGAGGTTCCGACCGGAGGAATACTCAAGTATTTCGAGGATCGGAACCGAGCGCCCAACGCCGAGATTGGGCCAATCAGTCTTCGCTCTGCGAGCTACGCCCGACAGGAAGACATTTTTTAGATAGCCCCTAAAAAGCACAGGGGTGGAACCCATGCAAACACCAATCTCCCCCATAGAACATTCCCTCAAGTGCGGGGAATGGCTGGAACTGCTGGATGAATTGAACATCGGTGCCTTTGTCGCTGACCAAGATCGCTTGGTACGGGCCATCAATTATACTGCCCAAGCGGTCATGGAGTTGAAAGCCACTGACATCATCGGTAAAGATTGTCGCGATATTTTCACGGGTGTCAGGTGTACCCGGGCCTGTGTATTCTCGGCTGAATACCATTCCCGCAAGGACAGCGAAATGCCGGTGACGGACGTCGATAAAAATGGCCGCCACATCCTGACCCGCTTTTCGACACCGGTATACGATGAGCATCACATGTTGACCGGCTGTCTGACCATTCTGCAGGATCACTCCCCCATTTACGATCTCATCGATAGGGTGCACTATGAGGAAAGAAGTCTTAAGATGACGCTGGACAACCTGGATGTCGGCATCTACACCGTAAACCGGGGCGGCCTCATCACCTTTTTCAATGATGCCGCGGAAAAAATTTCCGGCTATAGCCGTAAAGAGGTCCTGGGCGAACATTTTTCCATCCTGTTCGGAGACGAACCGGATAAGGATCAAGCCCTGCTCGAGCATGCCATGGCAAAGGGGCAGCCGCAATTTAACCGCAACGGGAAAATTGTCGACAGTGGCAACATGCCCTTGCCGATCAGTGCCAAATACCTTGCCCTGAGAAACGAGAAAGGGGTCATTGTGGGCGGGCTGGCCACATTTCAGGACCTGACCCTGTTCGACCAGCTCACCAAAGCCATCAGCGACCGCTATACCTTTCACGATATGATCGGCCGGGATCCCGCCATTCGCAAAATCTTCGCGATGATCCAGGTAATCGCCAAAAGCAATACCACCATTCTGATCGAGGGCGATACCGGTACCGGCAAGGACTTGCTGGCAAAAGTCATCCACAACACCAGTTTACGATCAGAGAAACCGTTTATTAAAATCAATTGTGCCGCCATCCCCGAAAATTTGATCGAATCGGAGATCTTCGGATATGTTAAAGGCGCCTTTACCGGGGCGGACCGCGATAAACCCGGTCGGTTTCAGGAAGCTGCGGGTGGCACCATATTGCTGGATGAAATTGGCGATCTGCCGTTGGCGCTGCAAGCCAAACTATTGCGGGTGCTCGAGGACCGTGAGTTTTACCCCCTCGGCAGCCGAAAAACCCGCAAGGTGGATGTCAGGGTGATCTCGGCGACCAACCGGGGTCTGGAAAGAATGGTGGCTGACGGGCTTTTCCGGGCCGATCTCTTTTATCGCCTCAATGTGCTGCGCATCGAACTACCACCTTTGCGAAAACGGCGTTCGGACCTGCCCCTGTTGATCCGGCATATCCTTAGAAAGCTCTGCGCGGCCCAGAACTGCCGCCTGCCGGATATCAGCGGTCCGGCAATGAAAATTCTCCTTAACCTTGACTATCCCGGTAATGTCCGGGAACTGGAAAACATCTTGGAACACGCCCTCATCATCTGCCAGGATGACCTTATCCGGCCCGAACACCTGCCCGCGTATACCAGTCAGCCCCCCTTGCCGCGCGAGGCCGAAACGAATGATATGCAAGCTTTGCCCGAACGGCAAAAAATTGTCCGAACCCTGAAGCGCTTCCACGGTCAGCGGACCAAAACCGCTGCGGCCCTCAAGATGCACCGGGCTACTTTATGGCGTAAAATTAAGAAATATCGGATTTACGAATAATATGCCCCTTTGCCCCGGGTGCTGTCCGCCCAACTCCCTGCAACACGTTGCAAAGCCGTTGCAAACAGATTGGCTCCATAACTAAATTAAATTCCTATATATTTTACCAACCCATCAACCGGATGTTGCAAAATGTTGCAACATGCATCCGGACCACCATCCACCCGTCACACTGCCGCTGGATAATTTTACAATTAAATCAATTATTTAAGCCGCCAGAACACCGCTGGCACGCGTCGTGCTGATATCTGTTGCAATCTAGGCAAGGATTGGAGGCAACATGTCGCCCGCTGCTAAAACGATTCTGCTGGTGGAGGACCAGCCCGACCTCAGGGTTTTTCTATCCAATCTGCTGACCGCCGACGGCTATCACACAATCTATGCCGCGGACAAGGATGAAGGGCTGCAGCAATCCCGTGAAGAAAGACCGGATCTCATCATAATCGACATGATGATGCCGACCGAACAGGGTATCCGCCTTTACCGGTCCTTGAAAAAGGATACCGACTTGAACAGTATTCCCGTGTTTATGCTTTCATCCATCAACAAGCGCATGTTCTTCCAATGCCATCAGATACAAAAACAGTGTTCGACCAAAGGCTTGCCGGTTCCCCAGGCATATATCGAAACACCCCCGGAGGCCGAGGAACTCCTCAGCCTGATCCGGACCTTGATTCAACCTGGGGCGCCTGAATCCTAAACACGAATTGAGGGGCCCAACACCATGCTCCAAATGAGGACCAACACCAGGCTCTATCACGAGGTGCAAAAATTTGGCGCGCGGGACATGGAGCTTTGTATGCAGTGTGCCACTTGCAGCGCAACCTGCCCCCTGTCCAGCGGCGGCCAGACCTTTCCCCGCAAAATTTACCGTTATCTGCAGCTGGGGCTTGAAGACAAGCTGCTGGCCGCTCCGGAACCCTGGCTGTGCTACTACTGCGGCGACTGCAACATCGACTGCCCCCGGGGCGCCGAACCGGCGGAAACCATGATGGCCGTGCGCCGCTGGCTGACCGCCCGGTATGACTGGACGGGTCTCGCCCGTCGCTTTTACCTTTCGGATGCCTGGGAAATAGGCGCTCTGCTCGTTGTGGCCCTGGCTGTGGTGCTCCTGTTTATCGTGGGGCATGGGCCGATTGTGACCGAACGGGTGGCCGTCAACACCTTTGCGCCGGTGCTGTGGATCGAAATTGGGGATCTGACGATGGCGTCGATCCTGACCCTGTTTCTCATGTCGAACGCATTTCGCATGTACCGTTTCATCATGGCCGGTACAAAAATCCCGCCCGTCGTTTACCTGCGGGAAGCACGCACTTTTATCCTGCATTTTTTAACCCAGAGACGCTGGCGCAAATGTGGCGAAGACCGCAGCCGTTGGATAAAACACCTCATTCTGGTGAGCGGCTACCTGACCATGATGACGTTGGTCATCGTCTTCATCCGCTGGTTCCAGGTCGACGACAGCAGCTGGCATTTTACCAGTATCTTCGGCTACTATGCCACGGCCGTCCTGCTGGTGATAACGGTGGAAATGTTCCGCAGCCGCCTCAAGAAAGAGGACGCGGTCCATCGCTATTCGGAAACGTCGGATTGGCTGTTTCTGATCCTGCTGTTTTTGACCACGCTCAGCGGTATTGTCATGCATATCGTGCGATTGGCCGGCTGGCCCATGGGAACCTATGTGATATATGTCATCCATCTGGCCATTGCGGTCCCCATGCTGGTCATCGAAGTGCCGTTCGGGAAATGGTCGCATCTTTTCTACCGGCCGCTGGCCCTCTTTCTGGTGGCCGTCAAAAAGCGGGTGGCCCGTGACTCCCAGGTGGACGTGGACGATGTCCTGACGGCCGTTGGCGAAACGTTCATGAGCTGTCTGCAATGCGGCACCTGCAGCAGTGTGTGCCCAGCGGTCGCGCCGCCCTCGTTCAGTCCCCGCCAAGTTTTGCGGCAGCTGTCCCTGAAGTCGGGCAATGCGCAATCCCTCGACCAGGCCGTGTGGGATTGCCTGACCTGCAAGGCCTGCGAGGAATCCTGCCCCCGGGCTATCGACCTTTTAGAGGTGATGCGCCGGGTGCGCCAGCTAAATGTCAACCAGCGCCGGATTCCGGCCGGACTGCAGCCGGCCCTCACCAGTCTAGAGAAAAACGGCAATCCGTGGGGAGGGCGGCGTGACGAGCGCAACCAGTGGTCCACCGAGATAACCATCCCGGAATTCAAGCCTGAACATGACTACTGCCTGTTCACGTGTTGTACCACGGCCTATGCCAACGACGATCCGGCGGCCGGCCAGGCCCTGCCCCGGCTGTTGACCCGGGCTGGTGTTTCCTTTGGCTCGCTTGGCCTCCAGGAAAACTGTTGTGGCGACCCGGCCTTTCAAACGGGTGCCCACCAGGCCTACTGGGATCTGGAGCGTGTCAACCAAAACGTTTTTAGGGCCAACGGTGTCAAGGCGTTGCTGGTCTCCTCCCCGCACTGCCTGAACACGTTTATGCATCACTATCCCGGCCTGAGCGACCGGATTGCGGTTACCCATGCCACCACGGCGCTCGATCAACTCATCACCAGCGGCCGGCTGATTCCCGCCCAGGAACTTGACATAATCGCCACCTACCATGACCCGTGCTACCTGGGGCGGCATAGTGGCATCTACACTTCGCCGCGCCGGGTGCTGGAAAGCATTCCCGGGCTGCGGCTGGTGGAAATGGCCCACAACCGGGCCGACAGCCTCTGCTGCGGCGGGGGTGGGGGCGGGGCCTGGCACACCGGCCGACCGGCCGCGGGGAGTCCGGGCGTCCTGCGTATCCGGGAGGCGCTCGCCACGGGGGCTGAGTGTTTGGTGACCGCTTGCCCCTATTGCCTGCGCATGCTGACCAACGCGGTCCGGGAGATCGGCGCTCAAGACCGCATCGCGGTCCGGGACTTCGCGGACATCGTGCTGCAATCCGCAGAGGTAAAAGTGGCAGCGGAAACAACGCTACCAGAGCATATGCAATCGGCTCAGGAGGCCTCTCATGTCTGAACGAATCGGGTTTTATATCTGTCATTGCGGCATCAACATCGCTTACCGGGTCAGGGTCGCGGACGTGGCCGCCTATGTGGCCACCTTGCCGAACGTGGCCATCTCGCGCGACTACCTGTTCATGTGTTCGGATCCGGGACAGGAGCTCATCGAAACAGACATCCGGGTCCACAAGCTCACCCGGGTGGTGGTCGCCTCGTGCTCGCCGCGCATGCATGAAAAGACCTTTCGGGCCGCCTGCCAGCGGGCCGGACTCAATCCCTATAGGGCTTTTCACATGGTCTGCGTCCGGGAGCATGTGTCGTGGGTAACGGAAGATGAAGACGAGGCCACCGCGAAAGCCAAACTGCTGGTGGGGGCCGGCATCATGCGGGTGACCCGCCAGGCCGATCTGACCCCGGCGACGTTCCCGGTCTGCACGAACACCCTGATTGTGGGCGGCGGAATCGCCGGGATGCAGGCCGCGCTGGATATCGGCCGGGCCGGTTTTAAAGCATACCTAGTAGAACGCCAGCCTACGGTGGGCGGGCATATGCTGCAATACGACAAGACCTTTCCCACCCTGGACTGCGCGGCCTGTATCGGCACGCCCAAAATGGTCTCCGTCGGCCAGGAGCCCAACATCGAACTGCTTGCTTACAGCGAGGTTGAAAAGGTCGGCGGCTTTATCGGCAATTTCAAGGTAACCGTGCGCCAAAAAGCCCGCTACGTGGAAGACACCTGTACCGGCTGTGGCGAATGTGAAAAGGTGTGCCCCGTCGAGTTCCGCAATGAGTGGGACGTGGGCACCAAGACTCGCAAAGCTATCTATCGCCCCTTTCCCCAGGCCGTGCCGATTACCTACGCTATTACCAAGTACGACCGGGCGCCCTGCGTCCAGACCTGTCCGGCCGGGACAAACGTGCAGGGGTACGTGGCCCTGACCCGCCAGGGAGGCTACCGGGAAGCCGTCGATTTGATTCGGCAGAAAATTCCCCTTCCCGGCACCCTGGGTCGGGTTTGCCCGGCGCCTTGTGAAAAAGCCTGCCGTCGGGCCGAAGTGGATAGCCCCCTGGCGATACGCGCTTTGAAGCGGTTCGCCGCCGACCAGGTGGACCTCGGCACATTGCCCCTGCCCGAGATTGAAAATCGGCCGGAAAAGGTAGCCGTGGTCGGTTCGGGGCCGGCCGGCCTCACCGTGGCCTATTATCTGCGTTTGAAAGGCTATCGGGTAACCCTGTTCGAGATGTTCGCCAAACTGGGCGGCATGCTCCGGGTCGGCATACCCGATTACCGCCTGCCGGTCGAAGTCCTGGACAATGAAATCGACTACTTGCTCAGACACGGCATCGAAGTCCGGACCGGCATGTGCTTTGGCCGGGATTTCTCACTTGCCGACCTGCGGGTGGATGGCTTTCAGGCGATCTTCTTGGGCATCGGCGCCCATGATTCCATTGCGATGCGGATACCGGGTGAAGAGGCGTCGGATAATGTCATCGATGCCATCGGCTTCTTGAGAGATGTCAACCTTGGCCGGGGGCAGTCCCCCGGCCGGCATGTGGTCGTCATCGGTGGCGGGAACGTGGCCATCGATGCCGCCCGCGTCGCCAGGCGCCTGGGGGCCGCCGACGTCACGGTCGTTTACCGCCGATCGGAAAGAGAGATGCCGGCCTACCCGGAAGAAATTGAAGGCGCCCGCGAGGAGGGCATCGCGTTCTCTTTCCTGACGGCGCCGGTCAGCATCCAAAGCCGGGAAGGCCGCATCATCGGCTTTGAGTGCCTGCGCACAGAGCTGGGTCCACCGGACGCCAGCGGCCGCCGGCGACCCGTACCAGTGCCGGGCTCGGAGTTCGTGATTGATTGTGACGCCGTCATCCCGGCCATCGGCCAGAGCATCAATAGCGCCTGGTCCTCCGCCGAACCCGACCTGGCGTTGACCACCCGAGGCACTTTCCGGGTAAATCACGAGACCCTGCAGACCAGCGTACCCGATGTCTTTGCAGCCGGTGATGCGGTCACCGGCCCGGCGACCGTCATTGAGGCCATTGCCGCCGGACACAAGGCCGTGGTCGCCATGCACCGTTATTTGAATGGTTACGATTTGCAGCCGGCAGCGACCCGGCCGGCAGCAGAAAAATCGCCGCGGGGTGAAGACTGGCAGCCGATTGCGGAAGACATTCAAGAAGCCCCCCGGGTGGCGGCCGCGCAGCTCAATCCGGCCCGGCGGGTCTGGTCATTTGCAGAAGTGGATTTGAGTTTCAACGCCGAAGCAGCGCGCCGCGAGGCGGCCCGCTGCGTGGATTGCGGCGGTTGCTGCGAATGCCGGCTCTGCGAAACGGCCTGTGAAGCCGGGGCGGTCAACCATACCATGGAAGATCGGAGCACCGCAATCGATGCGGGCTCGATCATTATCGCCACCGGTTTCGACCCCCTCGACCCGACCCCGATGACGCAATACGGGTACGGGCGGTATGCCAACGTGTTTACCAATCTCGAATTCGAACGGCTGTCGAATGCCACGGGGCCGACCGCCGGCCGGCTGTTGAAACGTGACCCCGCTAACCGTCTCCAGTACACCGACGCGCCCAAAAGCGCGGCCATACTCCACTGTATCGGCAGCCGCGATATCAACTACCACGAATACTGTTCCCGCACGTGCTGCATGTATGCCCTTAAATACGCCCACCTGCTCAAGGATAAATGCGGACACAACACGGAAATCTATAACTTCTACATTGACATGCGCTGTTTCGGCAAAGGCTATGAGGAGTTCTACAAACGGGTCCAGAGCGAAGGCGTGCGCATGGTCCGGGGCAAAGCGTCCCGGGTAGAAGAACAAGACGGGCTGCTGGTCGTGACAGCCGAAGACACCCTCTCGGCGCGCATCATCCAGGTGCCGGTCGAGATGGTCATCCTGTGCACGGCCATGGAGCCACGCCCGGACGCCAACGAAGTGACCCGCATCTTTGGTATTACCACCGGCAGCGACGGCTTTTTCCAGGAAGAGCATCCGAAGCTGGAACCGGTCTCCACGGCTTCCAGTGGAATTTTTCTGGCCGGGGCCTGCCAGGGTCCCAAGGACATACCCGACACGGTCGCGCAGGCCAAAGGGGCGGCCGCCGAGGCCTTGGCGCTCAGTGCTTCCGGCGAAGTCGCGGTGTCGCCACTGATTTCATCCATCGATCCCGACATCTGTATCGGCTGCCGCATGTGCATGGAGTTGTGTCCCTATTCGGCGATCGAGTTCAATGATCTGAAAAACGTCAGTGAAGTCAACGAAGCCGTTTGCAAGGGCTGCGGTAGTTGCGCCGGGCACTGCCCCAGCGGGGCGGCCCGGGTACGGCATTTTACCAACCGGCAGGTCTTCGCTGAGATTGAAGGGCTTTTAACCGGCTGAGGGAAAGGAGTTTAGCAATGCAAGATTTCGAACCGACCATCGTGGCCTTCTTCTGCAACTGGTGCACGTACACAGCGGCTGACCTCGCCGGTACCTCGCGCCTGGCGTACCCGCCCAACATCAAAATCATCCGGATGATGTGCAGCGGTATGGTAGATCCGCAGTACGTGATCAAGGCGCTGCTGGAAGGGGCGGACGGCGTGCTGATCAGCGGCTGCAATCCCGGAGACTGCCACTATATCAACGGAAATTTTAAGGCCCGGCGACGGATCAAGTTGCTGAAAACGATATTGCCGCAGTTCGGTTTTGAACCCGAACGGCTGCGCCTGACCTGGATCGCGGCCAGTGACGGTGTCCTGCTGGCCGAGGTCATGCAGGAACTGACCGAACAGATCAAGGCCCTGGGGCCCAGTGAGGCGAACCTGAAAATGGTCATTTAACACAGGTTGAAGGCTGAAGGTAGAAGGCCGAAGGATTTAACCTTTGAACCGGGAACCCGGAACGGGGAACCTTCAAGGAGGACTACCATGGTGAAGACTGCCATCATTGACGTCAAGGATCGAGATCTCCTGGGTGCTCTCCAGGGCTTCTTGAAATCCGTACTAGAGCGGGAAGAGATCGGGGCGCTGCTGGCGCCCTGGCGCCTGCCCATGAAAAACAGGATCATGCCGACCCTGCTTACGGACCCGGAACAGGTAGACCGGGTGGATCCCCTCGCGCCGGCTTTTCCCATGAACAATGCCAAAGTCGTTTCCCGGCTGACCCGCAAGGCGGCCGGGCAACAGGTAGCGGCTGTCATGCGTCCTTGTGAAATCAGGGCCTTCGTTGAACTGGTAAAGCTCAACCAGGGCCATCTGGAAGACCTGCTGATCATCGGTACGGACTGCCTGGGCGCCTGCCGCAACACGGACTTCTTTCGTTGGGCCGGTGAGGACCTTGGGTCTGCGTCAAAAGATTATTACACGGCTGTGCTAGGCGGCAGAGGCGCCGTCCCGGACGGCATTGAACCCGCGCCGGCCTGCCGGGTTTGCGACCAGCCCCTGCCGGCCGGTGCCGACCTGGCCATCGGCCTTTTCGGCATGGATACCGACCGCCAAATACTCGTCCAGGCCCAGACCGAAAAAGGGGCTGCATATATGAACGCCGCGGCGGCGACCGGGGATGGGCCGCCCCCGGCCCGGCAAAAGGCTATTGAAAAACTGTTGGCGGACAGGGCCATCGCCGGCGATGAGATGTTTGCCGCCACCCGCGCCGCCGCGGACAACCTGGAAAAGCTATCCGCCTACCTGGCGGATTGCGTGAATTGCTATAACTGCCGGGTGGCTTGTCCGGTCTGTTATTGCCGGGAGTGCGTTTTCGTCACCGATGTCTTTGACCATGACCCGGGGCAATATCTCAATTGGGCCAGGACCAAAGGTGCCGTCAAGATGCCGACCGACACACTCTTTTATCACCTTACCCGCCTGGCCCACATGAGCACGGCCTGTGTGGGCTGTGGACAATGTTCGAACGCCTGCCCCAACGATATCCCGGTGATGGAGTTGTTCAAAACCATTGCCCGGGAAACCCAGCAGGCCTTCGATTACACGGCCGGTGCGGACATCGCTGCAAAACCGCCGCTATCCGAGTTTCGCGAGGATGAATTTCCAGAGGTGGTAGGACTCGATTGATCCTGATGAGGAGGGAAGATGAATAAAAAAATCGGCAAGGCGCTGGTCGTCGGGGCCGGTATCAGCGGCATCCGGTCGTCCTTGGACCTGGCTGAATCAGGCTACGGGGTGACCCTGATCGACCGGGCTCCGCACATTGGCGGGATCTTGAGCCAGTTGGATAACCAGTTTCCCAACAACCATTGCGGCATGTGCAAAATGTTACCCCTGGTGCAGCGCGACGATGCTGCCCAGTTCTGCCTGCGCAAGGGCCTCTTTCACGAAAACATCGAGATTCACTTGAACACCGAAATAGCGGGGATCGAAGGTGAGCCCGGAAAGTTTAACGTGGCTTTGCGCTCAAAACCCACCTGGGTCGACCCGGAACTGTGCGTGGGCTGCGGTATCTGTACCGCGGTTTGCCCCGTCGAAGTCCCGGATACCTTCAATGCCGGTCTGGGCACCCGCAAGGCCATCTACCTGCCGGTACCCCATAACATCCCCAATACCTATATCATCGATCTGGCCGCCTGCAACGATTGCGGGGAGTGCGCCCGGATCTGCCCCACGGCCGCGATTCAACTGGCTCGGGACAAGCGCCGAAAATTTCGAATTCTGGTGGTGGATGACGAACTGATCGTGCGTGACTCTCTCAAAGAGTGGCTGGCTGATGAAAACTTTGCGGTGGCAACCGCCGAGTCCGGACCGGCGGCCCTGGAAATATTGCGAGAAGAAGACTTTCATCTCATGCTCACCGATATCAAGATGCCGGGCATGGATGGGGTTGAGGTCCTTAAAAAGGCCCGCGAAATACGGCCGGACCTTACCGTTATGATGATGACGGCCTACGCCACTGTTGAAACGGCTGTGGCCGCGATGAAAATCGGCGCCCTGGACTACCTGGTAAAACCGTTTGACCCGGAAAAAATGATCCCCAAAATTGTCGCCGTATATGCGGACCTGGAGGCCGGCCAGTCACAATCCCTGGAGGTCGGTTCGATTGTGCTGTGCGGCGGTACGGATTTCTTCGAACCGGCTGACGAAAAGAACATTTACAGCTACGGCGCCATCCCCGGCGTTATGACCAGCCTGGAATTCGAACGCCTGTTGAGCGGTACCGGACCGAGCGGCGGCAAGTTGACCCGGCCGCACGATGGGCGGCCGGTGGAGAAGATCGCCTGGCTGCAATGCGTGGGTTCCCGTGATTTGCAGACCGACGCGGATTTTTGCTCTTCCATCTGCTGCATGTATGCCATCAAGGAAGCCCTGTTGGCCAAAGAGCGCTTGGAACCGAACTTGGCAGCGACGATTTTTTATATGGATATGCGCACATTCGGCAAGTCCTTCGAACGGTATCGTCAGCGCGCGGAAAACGATCACGGTGTTCACTTTGAAAGGGCGCGGGCACATTCGATCATCCCGGACGCTAAAACCGGTGCGCCGCGCATCCGTTATGTACAAACGGACGGCACCTGTACCCAGGAAGCCTTCGACCTGGTGGTGCTGGCGCTGGGACAGCGTCCCACGGCACAAACCGAGACCCTGGCCGAACAAACCGGACTACCCCTGAATCCCTGGGGCTTTGTACAGGCCGATCCGTTTAGGCCCGCAGTGACGGACAAAGCGGGCATCGTGGTCGGCGGCTCGTTTACCGGTCTGAAGGATATTGGCGAATCGGTAACACTGGCCTCGGCGGCCGCGGTGGAAGCCTCCCGGGTGCTCCATGCCGCCGGTGGCAGCCTGGCCGCCAAAACGCCCGTCCGGCAACCCGGTCGCGATGTGTCCCGGGAAGACCACCGGATACTCGTTGCAATCTGTACCTGTAAAGGTGCCTATGCAGACCGGCTTGACCCGATCGAACTGCAGCGCGGCCTGGAAACGCAGGCCGGTATCTCCCGGGTGCTGCTGGTTGAACAGAGCTGCACCGTGTCAGGCTGGGAGCAATTGGCCGCCGCCGCAGAAGACGGCGCCCCCAACCGTATCCTCATCGGCGCCTGCCACCCGTATCTCTACATCCGCAAGCTGCGTGATCTGGCGCGCCGTATCGATCTTGATCCGGCCTGCATGGATGTCGTCGATATCATGTCACCCATCATCACCCACCGGACCGAATCCCCCGACAGTTGGCAGGCCGTTGTCTTGACCAAGCTGAACATGGCCCTGGCCCGGTTGAAGCATAGCGACTCCCGGCCGGTCGCTACGGTGCCGGTCTGCCGTCAGGCCCTGGTGGTAGGCGGAGGCCCGGCCGGTATGCACGCCGCCCTGGCGATTGCCGATCACGGCTATCCGGTAGACCTGGTCGAACACAGCGACACCCTGGGCGGCAACCTGCAATGGCTGGACAGCACCCTCACGGGGGACGCGCCGGCCGATCTGCTGGCGGACACGGTTGCCCGGGTGGAAAAACACCCCCGGATTACGACCCATCTGGCCTCTACGATTACGTCATCGTTTGGCGACGTGGGCAGCTTCTTTACAACCCTTGAAGACCGCGCCAAAGCAGTCACGACCATAGAACATGGCATCGTCATCCTGGCCACGGGTGGCCACGAAGCCACGACGGATTCATATGGTTATGGCCGGAGCGACGCCATCATTACCCAGCGGGAGATGGAAGTACGCCTGGCAAAGGATGCCTTTGCAGACAAACCGCCTGACTCGGTTGTCATGATTCAGTGCGTTGATTCCCGCCAGGAGCCCCGCAACTACTGCAGCCGGGTCTGCTGCCCGACGGCCCTGAAACATGCCCTGCAGATTAAGAAGCAGTATCCCGCCACCGCGGTTTACATTCTGTACCGGGACATGATGACCCCCGGTTTCACCGAAAGCTATTATACCGCGGCCCGGAACGCAGGGGTCCTGTTTATCCGTTACGATCCCACCTCGCCGCCCCGGGTGAGCGTTCCCGAGGCCGCCGCCGGCCTGCTGACGATTGCAGCCGTTGACCCCCTTTTGAACCGCCCGCTGGAGATCGAAGCGGATCTGCTGATACTGGCTGCCGGGGTTGTCCCGGCACTGCCGGCGGCCTTGAGAGATGCCTTCGGTGCGGATACGGATGCGGATGGATTTTTCAAGGAGGCTGAATCAAAATGGCGGCCGGTGGACGGGCTCAAGGAGGGGGTGTTTGCCTGCGGACTGACCCTGGCGCCGGGCGCAATTCCCGACACGCTGACCTCCGCCGCGGCGGCGGCCCAACGTGCGCTGCGGATCCTGGCCCACGACCGGCTGCCATCCGGCCGGGTGGTCGCCACCGTCCGCCATGCCCTGTGCAGCCTCTGTGAACGTTGTGTGGAGGCCTGCCCCTATACGGCCCGGACGATTGATCCCGATCGCGAACAGGTGGCCGTGAACCCGGCCATGTGTCAGGGCTGCGGGGAATGTGCCGCGACTTGCCCGAACGGTGCCGCCGTGGTTCACGGGTTCGCGGGGCAACAAGTATTCAGTATCATCGACGCGGCCCTGGAAGGAGCGGGCCGGTGACTTAAACCCAAGTTAAGGGCTCTGTCATGCAAACTCTGATCGACAAAATTCGCCGGAGCCTGGTGTCCAAACTGATCCTCACGGTCGGAATTGTATTCCTGCTTTCCATCACTACCTGGGCCTATTTCAATGTGAGCCATCAGAAGAAAAAATTGATGAGCAACATCGTGGCCGGCACTGACCGTCTGACCACTACCATCCGCCTGGGAACCCACTATGCCATGATGCTCAATTCCCGGGACGACATCAACCAGATCATCCAGAACATCGGTAAACAGCCGGAGATCGAAAATATCCGCATATACAACAAGGCGGGGCAGATAAAGTTCTCCAACCGTCTGTCCGAAGTCGACATGGCCACCAATATAAAAGCCGAGGCGTGCGATGTGTGCCACCGTACCGATCCGCCCCTTTCGGATCTCGACCTGCACCAACGCACCCGAATATTTCAATCCGCCCAGGGCTACCGGCTGCTGGGTATTCTCAGTCCTATCTGCAACGAACCGGGTTGCGCCACCGGTGACTGCCATGTCCATCCCGAAGATAAAAAAATATTGGGCGCCATGGATGTGGTGGTCTCCCTGCAAAAGACGGACACCGAAATTACCGGGGCCCAGCGTGGTATTATCGGCTTCGCGGCATTTACCTTTTTCGTGACCTCGACCATCATCCTGTTGTTTGTGCTGCGGTTTGTCAATCACCCCATCAAAAAGCTCATCGCCGGGACCCAGTTGATTGCCCGCGGGGACTACCTGGCCAATGTGAATGTTCGCCAGATAGATGAAATGGGCCACCTGGCCGATGCCATCAATGATATGGGCAATGAAATTGCAGCCAACCAGGCCGAGTTGAACAAGCAACGCGACGAGTACCAGAATCTCTTTGAACAGGTGCCCTGCCTGATTACGGTCCAGGATCGTAATTACCAACTCATCCGCTACAACGGGCTTTTCGCGGAGAAGTTCCAGCCGACCCCCGGAGACTATTGCTATAAAGCTTACAAAGGGTTTGATGAAAAATGTCCGGTCTGCCCGGTTGAAAGGACCTTTCAAGACGGCCGATCACATTACGCGGAAGAATCCAGCCGTTATGAAGACGGCACCACCAAGCACTGGATCGTGCGAACCTCGCCGATCAGGGACGCAGAAGGCAACATCACAGCTGCCATGGAAATTTCCCTTGATATTACCCACCGCAAGAACCTGGAAAACAAACTGGAAAAATCAGAAGAAAAATACCACGCCATCTTCAACAACATTCCCAACCCGGTATTCGTGCTGGATGTTGAATCTCTCGCAATCCTGGACTGTAACGAAAGCGTGCTGCCCGTTTATGGATTCCGGATCGACGAACTGACCGGCCGCTGTTTCCTGGACCTGTTTTTTGGAAATGAAGCCAACGAATATCGCCGCCGTATCACCACCACCACGGTCATCAACCAAGCCAAACAGCGCGGCAAAGATGGCAAACTACGCTATGTCAACATTCGGATTTCGCCTTCCGAGTATTCCGGCCGCAAAGTCTATCTGGTGACGACCAGCGATATCACCAAGCGCCTGGAGACCGAACAGCAGTTGATCCAGGCCAGCAAAATGGCCACCCTCGGTGAAATGGCCACCGGTATTGCCCATGAGCTCAACCAGCCTCTGTCGGTCATAAAAACCGTCAGCAGCTTTTTTTTAAAAAAGCTCGACCAGCAGGAAGCGCTGGCCGAAGATGTTGTTCACAACATGCTGCAAAAAGTTGACGGCAATGTGGATCGGGCGGCCAACATCATCAATCATATGCGGCTCTTTGCGCGCAAATCGGACACCAAACTGGAAAAAGTCCAGGTCAATGAAGTGCTCCGCAGCGCTTTCGAGATATTCAGTCAGCAGCTCAAGGTGAGAGGCATCGATGTCGATTGGCAAATTGGAGACGACCTGCCGGCGATCGAGGCCGATCCCGGCCGCCTGGAGCAGGTCTTCATCAATCTGCTTTTAAACGCTCGGGACGCGATCGAGGACTACCGCTCGCAAAAACCGGAGACACCGGCGGCGGCCGTGATAACCCTGACGACGCAGGCCAAAGACGGGAGGGTCACCTGTACCGTCTGTGATACCGGAACGGGCCTGTCGGCGGATGTCGCCGACAAGATCTTCGAACCTTTTTTTACGACCAAGGAAGTTGGCAAAGGAACGGGCTTGGGCCTTTCCATCAGTTACGGCATCTTGCAGGACTGCGGCGGTACCATCGAGGCCCGGCCCAACTCACCCCGGGGGACCTGTTTCGTGCTGGAATTCCCGATACCGGGGCACCCTCAACATGCGCGGGGACGGCAATAAACATGCAAGTAGAATCTCAACATTCTCTTTTGCTGGTAGACGACGAAGAGGATATCCGCGATGTGCTCCAGCTCCCCCTTGAGGATCTCGGCTATCGCGTATTGACCGCCGACAATGCCGGGACCGCCCTCTCCGTTTTCAACCGGGAAAAGCCGGCCGTGGTCTTGACCGACATCAAAATGCCGGGAATGGATGGGATCGAGTTGCTCCAGAAGATCAAACTCGAGTGCCCCGAAACAGAAGTGATCATGATCACGGGGCACGGCGACATGAACCTGGCTATCAAAAGTCTCAAATACGAGGCTACCGATTTTATCATCAAGCCGATCAATGTGGATGGACTTGCCATCGCCCTGGGGCGCGCGGAAGAAAGAATTCATACCCGGCGCCAGTTGCGCGAACATACGCGCAACCTTGAAAAGTTGCTCCAGGAAAAGACCGAACTCCAGGATCACCTGTCATCGCTGGGTCTGCTGATCGGTTCGGTTTCACATGGCATCAAGGGGCTTGTCACCCGTCTTGATGGCGGCCTTTACCTGCTCGATTCAGGAATTCAAAAAAAGGACGCCACCCAGATTGTCGCCGGCCGGGACGCCTTGCGGCAAACAGCCGCGCGGATCAAAAAGATGGTGCAAGACATTCTCTTCTACGCCAAAGAGCGCCGCTTGCGGCTGGAAACCGTCAACACGGCCGAGTTTACCCGAGAGGTAATCGCCACCGTCCAGCTACGCACGGACGGTAAGCCCTTGGCTTTGCAGACCGATCTGAGCAACGCGCCCGCCCAGTTGGTCATCGATCCGGAGAGTTTCCATTCCGCCCTGGTCAGCATTCTGGACAATGCTATCGACGCGTGCCTCAAGGACACGCAAAAAGACAAACACCGGATTGATTTCATTATAGAAAAGAATATCGATACGGTTGTTTTCAAAATCCGTGACAACGGTATCGGCATGGATCGGGAAACACGTGAAAAGATTTTCACCCTGTTTTTCTCTTCCAAAGACCGGAAGGGCACCGGGCTGGGGCTGTACATCGCCGACCGCATTATTGCCAAGCACAGCGGACGCATAGAAGTTGACTCGCAATCTGGACGGGGCACTTGCTTTCATATCCGTATACCGGCCAAGTCCTTGCCGTCTGGGAACCCGTCATGAAACGGAAGAACTCTTTTCAAATTTAGTTTCGGTTCAATCAAAATCCTCCGGTAAGTCCGGCAGTCACCACCGCATACCAATCGGCGCTGGAACAGCAGCCCGTGCCTGACAAATGAAAACCACTCAACAGGCGCGATGCCGGGGACTAATTTACTTAGTATCCACTCAAAAGATGGCCTCGATTATCGGCTTGTCAGCGGGGCCTAATCCAACTTGACATTACCGCGGCCTTCATATATTTTTTAGGTCAATCTTTTAGTACCACCCCGAGAGCCAGATCGTCATCTTCATAGGGAAATTGCGGTACCGCAAACCGCCCACACAGGAGGACCCTACATGGCCACGCCCGAAGAAGTCAAAGAGTACATGCCCAAGATCCGGAGAATTAAAGCCTTTCGGTATCTGAACGATCTAGAGCTGCGAGCCCTGCTATCTATCGCCGAGGTCGTCGCTTACGATGAGGGGGCCAAGATCGTGACCCAGGGAAAAACCGGCAGCCACTTTTACGCGGTCATTGCTGGTGCAGCGGATGTTTCCGTCAGCGAACTGCAAGACAAGGAAATTGTCATCAGCAGCCTGGTTGAAGGGGACACCTTCGGAGAAGCCGCCATGTTCTTGAAAGAGGAGCGGACTGCCAGCGTTACCGCCACCCAGGAAGCGATCCTCATGAGCATCGCCCGTAAAGACCTGATGAATTTTTTCAAGTCCAATTCCAGCGCGGGTGTCAAAATCTTACTGGTCATCGTCTTCGGCCTGCTCACCAAACTCTCCCACGCCAACCAGGAGATCGCCTTCGAAAAACAGGGTGATCTCGATTTTGAATATGTCGATACGCTCGTGCAGGATTTTATGGAAGAAATATAGAAACAGCCTTTAAGGGCCCTTGAGTAAAAATATTTCCAGCAGGGAAAAAAAAAGACCGGCCACTCTAACGAGGACCGGTCTTTCTCTCATCTCCAGCAGCAGGTTTAATCTTCTTCCGGCACCTCATACCGGTAGCCGATCCCATGGACGGTCTTGAGAAAACGCGGGTTCGCCGAATCCTCCTCGATTTTCTTGCGTATCCGGGCCACATGCTGGTCCAGGGTTCGGGTGGTGCCGAAGTAACTGACGCCCCAGACGGCATCCAGGGCTTCATCCCGGTTGACGACGCGCCCGGCATTTTCATGGAAGAAGATAATCAGATCCAGTTCTTTGGCGGAAAGGTCAATCGTCTCCCCGTTGAACTCCAAGCGGTAGCGATCTGGGAAAATGCGGGCCTTGCCAAAATCAAAAGGCTTCCCGGAAGGCCGGTCCGTGTTAGAGGCCGCAGCCGCCCGCTGTACCCGGCGCAGGACCGCATCCACCCGGGCCAGCAACTCATGGACTCCAAATGGCTTGGTGACATAGTCATCGGCCCCCATCTTGAGTCCGACCACCTTATCGATCTCCTCGCCCTTGGCGGTCAGCATGATAATCGGGATTTGTGACCCGCCGGCACGGATATCGCGGCATAGGTCATAGCCGCTTTTACCGGGCATCATGATATCCAGGATGGCGAGGTCAAAGGATGCCTTGGCCAGCAGTTGTTCGGCTTCACTGCCGTCGCCAGCAGCCGTCACCCGGTAGCCTTCGCTTGTCAGCAGATCCACCAGGCCCTCCCGAATACGGGCATCATCTTCGGCGACCAGGATCCGGGGTTGCGTATCAGTTGCCATCGGTCGTCTCCTTTGCCGGCAAAGTGATTACGAAACAGCTGCTCTTGCCCGGAACCGATTCGCAATGAATATCACCACCCTGGTCGCGGATCAGTTGCCGGGCGATACTCAGTCCCAGTCCTGAACCGGGCTTGCTGGTCGTCAGGGAGTCATCCGCGCGTTGAAATTTTTCGAACAAGTGCGATTCGAAACCGGCGGGCACGCCAGGGCCGTGGTCCGCTACCCGGATGGAGTGCTGACCTTTAGCGGAGCTCAGGCCGATACCCAGGTAATGCCCCTCGCCGGCATATTTGATGGCATTGTCGATGAGGTTCAGCATCACCTGATCCAGGGCATCCCGGTCGATGTCGGCATAGTGTTGCCCGATCGGGGCCTGCAGGTCGACTTCCATGGCCGCCGCCCGTAACCGCACCCGGTGCAGGTCGATGGTCTCCGCCAGGTAACGGCCGATATCCAACCGGCGGCGGTTGTACGTCTTGCGACCCTGCTCCAGCCGGCTGAAATCAAGCACGTTGTTGACCAGCCGGGTCAAGCGGTGACTTTCGTCTACGATAACCTGTAAATAACGCTCCCGCTTGGCCGCATCGGCGACCCGGCCTTCCATCAGCAGTTCGGCATACATCATGATACTGGTGAGCGGGGTTTTCAATTCATGGGATACATTGGAAACAAAGGAGGTCTTCTGCCGCGCATCTTTCAGGTTCCGCAGCGCCTGCCAGGTCAGCAGCCCGCCACCTGACAAGATTGCCACGATAAAGATCCCCAGCAAAAGACTCGAAAGCAGGACCAAACTGCCGCTGGACGCATCCGCCCCGGGACCGGTAAAAAATACGGACACCTGCCAGTGGGGCAGTTGGGGGGCCAGGGGCAGGGATACCTCCGGCTTGTCTCCGGGTTTCAACGGCGCCCCGCCGCTTTGAGACAGAATCCGCCCCGACCCGTCGATGAGCGCATAGACCGTCCCGGTTTGAGACAGAGCGGCGAATTCCGGCACCAGGCGCGACAACAGCGCCATGAGTTCCAATTCCAACCCGTATACCGCGCCCCCTGATGACGGCCGCACCCACCCGAGAATGTGCAACCGGTTCTCTTCAAACCAGGGAATCCAGCCGCCCTCGGTTGGCCGAACCGACCGATTGGCCGGGGCGACGGCCGCAGCCGGCGGGCCGCTTTTAGCCGCCTGCACCATCCGGCGCCGGCTGGCCTGCATCTCAGCGATACTTTTAACCAGGGTCGATTGTTTCTGCTCGCTTTGCAGGGCAAGGTCCGGTTCGGGAGACGCGGCGGCACTCACCGCCGGGGCGGTAACAGAATCGCCCTCGGCGGCGGCGCGCCAGCCATGGCGCCCGGAAAACAGGGCCTCATAACGGTTTATGAAGCGTTTCTCCTCGTTGGTGGTGCCCGTGCGCGGGTCCGGCAGCTGCAAACCGCGTATCGGGTCCCAGACAAACACATTGCGGACCAGGTAGTTTTCTGCTTCCCAGGTGCGCAGGGTCCGGGCCAGCTGACCCGGGGCCGCCGCGCGCAGCGATGTCAACAGCTCCTGTTTGATTTCCGCGATGGTAATCTGGAGTGAATCGGCCAGCGTACCGCCCATTTCCCGGGCCACAGTCACCCGCATGGCATCTATGCGGGCCTGCTCATGCCGCATCAATCGTATTGCTCCCGCGGCAATGAGCAGGGTCGGAACCAGTAACAGCAGCCAGAAAAATATGATCGCGCGTTTACCCAATTTTTCCCTGAATTTGCCTTGTAGTAATTATCTGACCGGTCCGGGAGTTTCTTTACTAAAGGCCCGTCATCCCGGCGAAAGCCGGGATCCAGTACACTTTAAGAACGCGCCCCTGGATGCCGGATCAAGTCCGGCATGACGCCAAAAACTCCCAGACAGCTCATTTAGCTGTTGGCTCTTTAAAACCGGACATCGCCTGGTTTTTTTGCTAACGGCTAACAGCCAATAGCCAATCGCTTCTCTTATCACTTACTCTTTTGCTGATGCTTCATCTGATACGACTCGGTCCGCATAATTTTGCGGCTTTTGGGCGTCATCCCCTGGGACCGGATATCCGCAGCGCGGCTCTCCATCTCTGCGGCTTTTTCCAACATCTCAGCATCGCCATGACGGGTACCGAAGGCCTTGAGTTTGGTTGCGGACTTTTTCAATTCCTGGGCAGCGGCCTCGGTGCGGCCCTCGTCGGCAAAATCAATCGCCTGCTCCTGGGCAATGGCACTGTAGTTGAGCTGTACGTCTTTCTGTACGCGCACATTCGTAGAGCGGATCACCTCCTGACGATCACGGCTGAATCCAGCCACGCCCCGCGCGCTGGCGGTTTCGAAGCGTTTGGTGACCGGATCTTCATAGGTGACGTTTACGCGGGCAATTTCCATTTGGCGGCCCTCTTTCCCCGGGGGCAGCTCCAGCTCAACCAAAACATACTTTTCCTGGTTACCATATAACTGGTTGAGCCCCAGTTCCACCTGTTTTCCTCTGATACGACCATCCCGCCCGATAATACGCAGCGGTTTTACCCCTCCGGGGCACTCGATGATAACTTTGACTTTACGGGCCACCACGTTCAGTACATCGCCCAGTTCCGCTGCAAAGATCCGGGGCAGATCCTGGCTGGACTCCACAAAATAGGTATTGCCGTCGCTGCGCTCCGAAAGCTGCGTCATCAGGTCTTCATTGTAGTCCATACCAACCCCCACGGTAGTGACGGAAATATTCTCCTTGAGCAGTGACGCGCCGAGCCGGCCGAGATCTTCCGGTGAACTTGGGCCCGTATTGGCAATCCCATCAGAAAGGAGAATGATCCGGTGAACGTAGTCTCCGCCCAGATTGCGGCGGACCTGGGCAGCGCCCTGGCTGACCCCGCCAAACAGGGCCGTGTTGCCGCCGGATCGAATGGACCGGATCATGGCCTCGATTCTTTCCACCTGGCGGGCCCTTTGCGCCTGGACTACGGTCTGGACATTGTGATCATAGACCACAACCGAAAAAATATCGTCCGGATCGAGGCGCCGCAGAACTTCGATGGCCGCCTCTTTGGCCTTGGCCAGCTTGGCCCCGGCCATGGAGCCGGAACGGTCCAGTACGATACACAGGTTTACGGCCGGCCTTTGAGCTCTTTGCGCCGGGGCCGGTGCGTCCAGGGTGACCTTGACGATTGCCGTCTGCACCCGGTCGGCCGGTAGGGTTCCCCGGTCCATTTCGACCCGTGTTGTTACCTTTTCGGCCGCGGCCAGGGATGCACCGGGCCAGGCGACTGCACCAACCAGGCCGATACATATGACCAGCCCCAGATTGACAAACCCCCTTTTAAGAGACTGCTGTTTAATTGAATTCTCCATGTCTACCCCCTGCCAGGTTCCCAGGGCAGCGCCGTACAATCGCTTGCGGTTGTCTAACGGATACCAGCTATTGGACTGCACGGCAACTGACCTTTGAATTCGGTCTCCCCGGTGGATTTGCTGCTGCCGGGGTGGTATCCGCTGTGTGCTGAACCTGGCCTAATCCCAGCATGTCTGCCGGCGGGTGTCGTAACCAGGGGGTAAAACGATTGTAAAAAACATGTAAATTGCCGCCATCGAGAGCCAAAACGGTGTGATCGGGCCAATCAGGCGTTGCTTGAAGGCTATGCCCGACAAGAAGACAATATAGAAAGCGCCCTTCATCTGTGTCCCGGAAGTCAGGAATCACGTCCCTTTGGAAAATGTCCTCCAGGGCCTCTGCCAGCCGTAAAATCTCTGTATTTGATGAATCCGGAAATTGCCGGTTTCCGGCCCAGGCGGACTTTGGCCGCCTTGTTTAATGGGTTGGCCCATGTCCGTTGCGGGCTGTTAGACAGCCGTCAATCCGGCGGTTGGTGACCATGGCAACCTCCTTGGGCAGATAGCATATCAGTGGTGTGGCCGTCAGCCGGTGAGAAACACCGTGGAGAATGGACCACTGTACCTTATCCCAAATGGAATCAAACGTCTACAGCGGATCAAGTCCCTCCGCATACTTGTCCGTGTCAACGGAAAACCGGCCTCGGAATGCTGTCCGGCGCCCAGGCAGGGGTTGAGCCTGGCACGGTCATCAGGATTGCGGCCCTACCTGCATGAGCCAAACCGTGCTGCGAGCTTGTTTTACCCTTGACAAGCTTCTGGTATTATGATCAATATTAATCCATCATTTGTTGGAAACAATATGTAGCATATTTTTGTTGGAAGGATGGTCGCATGCCCTCACCACTTGAAAAAGCCCGCCGTGATCCGGCGTCCATGAAAGCCCGGATTCTGGCAGCCGCCCGCAGCCTGTTCGGGGAGTACGGATACCATGGGGTCACCACCCGCATGATTGCCAAAGAAGTCGGGATCGACGTTTCCACCCTGTACTACCACTGGGGCGAAAAGCAGGATCTGTACGAGGCTGTGCTGACAGACCTCAATGACGAAATCCGGCAGCAACTCGGTGAGATCGAGCGCCTGGTGCGGGGCCGGCCGCTGGACTATCGCCTGGCCAAGGCCATCGACATCATGTGCGATTACCTGTTCACGCGGCCCGAAGCCTCCCGCCTGATCCTGTTCAGCTACTTCGGCAAGACCCGGACGGATGCGGTCCTCGATGCCCGCATGACCGAACACATTGCCAATATCGCCATCGCCATGGGCCTGGCCCTCGACAAGGAGCATGTATCCCCCGAGGCCAATGCCCGGGTCCTGGCGGTCTGGAATTCAGTGATCAATTTCACGGCCGGCAATGACTTTTTTAAATCGTTACTGAAACTCGACCAGACCGAGTATGCCTCGGTTGTCAAAGAATCCCTCAAGTTCATCCTGATTCCCGCATTTACACGGAACCAGGGAACAGCGGTCTTTTAAAGAGGAGGAAAAAAATATGGCGTTAAACCTAGATGCCCTGGGCCAGAAGGTCGGTCCCTTGACCAGGGATTATTCCTGGAAGGATGTGGTCCTGTATGCCCTGGGGGTAGGGGCCGGATTTTCCAATCTCGACTATTGCTATGAAAATAAGTTGAAGGTGATTCCCAGTTTTTCCATCGCCGCGATATTCGACATCCTCGCCCAGATTGGGCTGCAGTCGGGAGTGAACCTGGCCGGGATTCTCCATGGGGAGCAGGAGTTGATCTTTCACAACCCCATCCCGCCCGAAGGGACCCTGACCACCGAAGGTAAAATTGCCAATTACTACGACAAGGGCACGGACAAGGGGGCCCTGGTGATTGGTGAAAGCGACACCTGGCATTCCAATGGTCAGAAACTGTTTACCAGCATCTGTACCATTTTCAGCCGGCTGGACGGTGGTTTCGGCGGCGAGAATGCACCCCAAACCACCGTAACCTTTCCGGATCGCGACCCCGATCACATCGTGGCCGAACAGCCGTCGGAAGATCAACCCCTGATCTACCGCCTATCCGGTGACATTTTCAGCCTGCACGTCGATCCTGATTTTGCCCAGGCATCCGGATTTGAAAAACCGATCATGCACGGGTTGTGTACCCACGGGTTTGCCTGCCGGGCCCTGATCGAAAAGCTCATCCCCGGTCAGCCGGAAAAGGCCCGCCGCATGGTCTGCCGGTTTACAAAAACCCTCTATCCGGGCATCCCCATTCAGACCCAGATCTGGAAAACCGGGGAAGGCCAGGCCCTCTGGCGGACCGTCAATGGTGAGACCGGTGAAATCGTCATCGACAACGGTATTTTTGAATACGGGGACATCCCCGCAATGCAGATCCGTTTCGACGACCGGGTGGCCATCGTCACCGGCGCGGGTGCGGGTCTTGGCCGGGCTTATGCCCTGGAACTGGGCCGCCGCGGCGCCAACGTCGTCGTCAACGATCTGGGCGGCGCCCGGGACGGCTCCGGGGCGGGATCGAGCAGCCCGGCGGACGACGTGGTGGCGGAAATTGTGAAACTGGGCGGCCGTGCCGTGGCCAACTACGACAATGTGGCCACCGTGACCGGCGGTGAAAACATCGTCAAAACCGCGCTGGACACTTTCGGCCGCGTAGACATCCTGATCAACAACGCCGGCATCCTGCGGGACAAGAGTTTTGTCAAAATGGATTCCGACAACTGGCAGGCGGTCCTGGATGTACACCTAAACGGGGCCTACCATGTCACCAAACCGGCCTTCGGTGTCATGAAGGAACAGGGCTACGGCCGCATCATCATGACCACTTCTGCAGCCGGCCTTTACGGGAATTTCGGCCAGACCAACTACGCGGCCGCCAAAATGGGGCTGGTGGGCCTGATGAACACCTTAAAACTCGAGGGGCAGAAATACGATATCAAGGTCAACACCATTGCCCCCATCGCCGCCTCGCGCCTGACCGAGGATGTCCTGCCCCCTGATTTCTTCGACAAGCTGAAACCGGAGTTCGTGGTACCCATGACCCTTTATCTCTGCAGTGAAGGCTGTCCGGTGACCGGCAACATCTACAATGCAGGTATGGGGTTTTACAATCGCGCTGCGGTGTTTACCGGGCCAGGCGCCGTTTTAACCCAGGATGACGCCCCGCCCAGCGTTGAAAAAATTCAAAAGACCCTCAATAAAATAACCACGGTGGACGGTGCCAAAGAATATTTCCAACTCAATGAACAGGTCGGCGATGTACTGACCGCGTTCACGGCCCCGCCGCCCGCCGCCAGTGATACGGCTGATGGGTTTGCCAGTGCGGCCGAAGTCTTCGCCGCCATGCCCGGGGCCTTTAACGCCGCCGCCGCCGCGGGTGTGGATGTGGTCTTTCAATACAACATCGCCGGCGACCTCGGCGGCGATTGGAGTTGCGCCATTAAGGATGGTGCCTGCAGCGTCTCACCCGGGCAACACGATTCCCCGGTCTGTAAGCTTAAAATGGATGCAAACGACTTTCTGGCCATGATGAACGGCACCTTGCCGGCCATGCAGGCCTATACCTCGGGCAAGCTCAAGATCGAAGGCGACATCATGAAGTCGCAGCTGATTGAAAAGCTTTTTACATTCTGAGGCTGAAGGCAGAAGACTGAAAACGAAAGGCTGAAGGTGGAAGACTGAAGACTGAAGGTTTACGGAGATAATCTATGCGGGACCACACAAATCTCAGAGCATTTGAACTGGCTGATGAATTGGCACTTATGGTCTACCAAACAACCTCAGGGTTTCCAAAGGAAGAGCGCTATGGTCTCACCTCTCAAATACGACGAGCTGCGGTCTCAGTGCCTTCGAATATCGTAGAGGGTTGTGCGCGTGACAGCCAGTCGGATTATCTTCGCTTTCTCTATATATCCTTCGGTTCATTGAGAGAGATGCGTTATCAGATTAGCTTGGCCGAACGCCTCGGGTATTTAAATGACCAAGGGGGTCCGGCTGATCTTGAAGAGAAAATTGTTGAAGCTGAAAAAGTATTGAACGGCTTAATAAAATCATTACGAACTAAATGATTTACTTCAGCCTTCAGTCTTCAACCTTGACAGCTCTTTGCATACTGAGATTAAAGCTCCGATCCATGCAAATTATTGAATCAATAATCGAGTTTACCTTATTAAGGAGAGTATAATGATCGGAATTACTTCTTACGGTGCCTATATACCGCGGCTGCGCCTCGATCGCATGGCCATCTTCCAAAACATGGGCTGGTTTGCACCCGCCATTGTCATGGTGGCCCAGGGCGAACGGTCCATGTGCAACTGGGATGAGGATGCCCTTACCATGGCGGTGGCCGCTTCCCGGGACTGCCTGGTCGGCCAGAACAAATCCACTATAGACGGCCTCTACCTGGCCTCGACCACCTTCCCGTTTGCCGACCGCCAGAATGCCGGCATCGCGGCAACCGCCTTGAACCTGACCAGCAACATCCTGGCTGCGGATTTTACGGCATCCCAGAAAGCGGGCACCAACGCCCTGCTGGCGGCCCTCGAATCGGTAAAGAGCGGGGATCGCCGCAATATCCTGATAACGGCAGCCGACAAACGCGAAACCAAGCCCGGCTATTTCTACGAGATGTGGTTCGGTGATGGAGCGGCCGCCATGCTGGTGGGCGGTGAAGATGTGATCGCCGAATACAAGGGCTCCCATAGCGTGTCCTACGATTTTGTGCCCCACTACCGCGGCAGTAAAAAACAGTACGACTACATGTGGGAGGAGCGCTGGACCCGTGATGAGGGCTATGCCAAAATCATCCCCGAAACCGTCAACGGCCTCTTGGACAAACTGGAACTTACCATTGCGGACGTCGACCGCCTGGTGTACCCCTGCTTCTTCAAGGCCGAGCACAAGAACATTGCCCGTAAGCTTGAGGCGAATCCGGACATTGTTATGGGCAATATGCACGCGGAGTGCGGGGAAACCGGGGTTGCCCACCCCCTGCTGATGCTGGCCCGCGCCCTGGAACAAGCGCGTTCCGGCGATCGCATCGTAGTGGCCGGATTCGGCCAAGGCTGCAGCGCCCTCTATTTCGTCGTGACCGATGCAATTGAAAAATTGACCCCGCGCACCGGCGTATCCGGGTCCTTGGCCAACAAGGAAACCACCGACAATTACGCCAAGTGGCTCAAATTCCGGGAGCTGATCGACCCGGAAATGGGGATCCGGGCGGAAGCCCCCACCCAGACCGCCATGACGACCCTGTGGCGCAAGCGGGACATGATTCTGGGCCTGGTGGGCGGCAAATGCCGGGAATGCCGGACGCCGCAGTTTCCCAAAATGGACATCTGCGTCAACCCGGACTGTGGCGCCCATCACAGCCAGGACGATTACGAATTTGCCGATGTGCCGGCCAAGGTCAAAACTTTTACCGGCGATCTGCTGGCCGTCTCCGTGGACCCGCCGCACAAGTACGGCATGATTCAATTCGCAGGCGGCGGCCGCATGATGGCCGATTTTACCGACTGTGCCTTCGATGACCTGAAAGTGGGCCTGCCCATGCAGATGGTCTTCCGCAAGCGGGTGGCCGACAAGGACCGGGGTTTTGTCAACTATTTCTGGAAAGCGGTCCCCGTGCCGGGCGCCGCCGCCGAGATGGACAAGATTCGGTATGACGGCCGGGTTGCCGTCATCACTGGGGCCGGGGCCGGTTTGGGCCGGGCCTATGCTCTGGAGCTCGGCGCCCGCGGTGCGCAGGTCGTCGTCAACGACCTGGGTGGTGCCAGAGACGGCAGCGGGGACGGCAGTGCCGCGCCGGCTGATAAAGTCGTCCGCGAAATAGAGGCCCTCGGCGGCCGGGCCGTGGCCAACTACGACAACGTGGCCACGGTTGCAGGCGGCGAAAACATCATCAAGTGTGCCCTGGACAGCTTCGGCCGGGTAGACATCGTAATCAACAATGCCGGCATTCTCCGGGACAAGAGCTTTGTAAAGATGGAACCGGAGAACTGGCGGGCGGTCATGGACGTACATTTGGACGGGGCCTACAACGTCACCCGCCCGGCATTCGCCGCCATGAAAGACAACGGTTTCGGCCGAATCGTGATGACCACTTCCGCCGCCGGACTCTACGGCAACTTCGGGCAGACCAACTACTCGGCCGCCAAGATGGCCCTGGTCGGCCTGATGAACACACTCAAGCTCGAAGGCAAAAAGTATAACATCAAGGTCAACACCATCGCCCCGCTGGCAGCTTCCCGGTTGACCGAGGACATCATGCCGCCGGACATCTTCGAAAAGGCCCAACCGGAATTCGTGGTGCCCATGGTGGCCTACCTGTGCAGCGACGAATGCACCGAGTCCGGTGCAATCTTCAACGCCGGCATGGGCTATTTCAACCGGGCCGCAATTCTGACCGGTGCCGGCGCCCGGATCGGGGATACCGAAAACCAGCCCACGGTGGAAGACATCGAGGCCAACTGGAAGGCCATCAACGCCATCCCGGGCACCAAGGAACTGGCCGACGTCAACGCCGCCTTCATGGACCTGATTACGCCCGCCCCGGAGGAACCCGCTGAAAAAGAAGCGGCGCCCGCGGCAGCCGGACCGAATATCCAGGCCATCTTCGACAACCTGGCCCGGACATTCAAGACGGACGCCGCCGCCGGAGTAGACATCGTCTTCCAGTTCGCAATCTCCGGCAAAGGGGGCGGCGAATGGAATTGCATTATCAAGGATCAGGCCTGCACCATCGCCAAAGGAACCCATGAAAAACCAACCTGCACCCTTAAAATGGCGGATACCGATTTTGCAGACATGATGACCGGCAAATTGCCGGCCATGCAGGCCTACACATCCGGCAAGTTGATCATCGAAGGCGATGTGATGAAATCGCAATTGATCGAGAAATTGTTTTCCATTTAGGAGGAGACCTTAAAATGGCAACAGGAATAAGAGATAAAGTGGCAATCATCGGCATGGGCTGCACCCGGTTCGGTGAACGCTGGGACGCCGGGGCCGAAGAACTGATGGTCGAAGCCTTCGAAGAGTGTCTGGCTGATGCCGGCATCGCTAAGCAGGATATCGGCGCCGCCTGGCTGGGAACCTGCATGGAAGAAATCAATGTCGGCAAAACCGGCATGCCCCTGGCCACCACCCTGCGTCTGCCGATGATTCCGGTTACCCGGGTTGAAAACTATTGTGCCACTGGTACGGAGGCTTTCCGGGGCGCCTGCTACGGGGTGGCCTCCGGGGCCTATGATATCTGCCTGGCTTTAGGAGTGGAGAAGCTGAAAGATACCGGCTACGGGGGGTTGCCCAATCCGGGTTCCGGTCACGGCAGCCTCTCCTGGCAGTGGTGGCCCAACCTGACCGCACCCGGTTCCTTCGCCCAATTGGCATCCGCCTACGCGGCCAAATATAAAATCCCGGACGAGGACCTCAAAAGGGCCATGGCCCACGTCTCGGCTAAAAGCCACGACAACGGTCTTTTAAATCCCAAAGCGCACCTGCGCAAGAAGGTGACCATCGACCAGGTCATGGCCAGTCCGATCATCGCCCACCCGCTGGGCCTGTTCGACTGCTGCGGGGTTTCGGACGGCTCGGCCTGCGCGCTGGTGACCACGCCGGAAATCGCCAAGAAATTGGGTAAAAAAGATTTCATAACCGTCAAGGCCCTCCAGCTTGCTTTGAGCAGCGGCGAAGAGGTGGGCTACAACGACTGGGACGGTGACCACTTTATGACCACCACCCGCTGCAGCCTCAAGGCCTATGAGGAGGCCGGCATTACGGATCCCAAAAAAGAGATCAGTATGATGGAGGTCCATGACTGCTTCTCCATAACCGAGCTGGTCACAATGGAAGATTTGCACATCTCCGAGAGGGGCAAGGCAGTCCGCGACATTCTGGACGGCTTTTACGACCTGGACGGCACCGTACCGTGCCAGGTGGACGGCGGCCTGAAATGCTTCGGCCACCCCATCGGAGCCTCCGGGCTGCGGATGCTCTATGAAATGTACCTGCAGTTGCACGGCCGGGCCGGCGAGCGACAGATCGACAATCCGCGCTATGGTCTGACCCACAATCTGGGCGGTTTTCCGTTCCAGAACATCTGCAGTATTTCGATCATAGGCAAATACGATGGTTAGAAGCTCTCTTAAAAATGACCTTTGGCCCCATCTCAGTGTTAGGCGCAAAATTCAACTTCTCAAAATACTACAGTATGCCTTCGGTTTGAATTTTACGGCCGCCTTGACATGAGACCAAAATCCAGTTTTAAGCTGGCTTCTATAAAGCTTTCGGAAGACGCGAAGAAGAAGATAATAGCCGAGCGAAGCGATTCAATAACTTTAGATCACTTTAGTTCACTTTAGTCACTTCACACTATTTTAAGTGGAGACACTACGATGTTAGCACTGACCCGGTCTCAAAAAGAGATCCAGAAGGCCGCCCGTGAATTCGCGAAGGGCGAATTCGACAAGGATCAGGCCATCGAACTGGAGAAAGCAAACCGGTTTCCTGAAAAGATCTGGAAGAAAGCCGCCGATCTGGGGTTTATCGGAATCCATTTCCCGGAAGAAGTTTCGGGCGGCGGCCTGGGGCTGGTGGAAAATTGCTTGGTCGCCGAAGAGTTTTGCCGCAAAGATTCCACCACCGGCCTGGCCCTGACCAATGCCGCCATGGCAGGTGAGTGTCTGGCCGATTTCGGCTCTGCGGAACTGGGCGCAAAATACCTGCCTTTGGTTGCCGAAGGTGAAACCCTCAGTGCCGGTGCATTTTGTGATCCGGGTGCCGCTGCGGCCATGCCGAATACGGATACCCGGGCCGTGGACAAGGGGGCCAATTTCGTTCTGACCGGCGAAAAAGGCTACGTCATTAACGGTGCTGCGGCCGGGTTTTACATTGTTTTGTGCCGGACCGAACCGGATACCAAGTCTGAAAAAAGTTTAAGTCTGTTGCTCGTAGAAAGCGGCAGCCCCGGGATTGCCATCGAACCCCGGGGAAAAACGCTGGGTATGGGGATGAGTTCCCTTGCGACCGTCCGTTTTCAGGATGTCCCGGTACCGCAGACCAATCTGGTCGGCAAGCGCGGCAAAGGTCTGGCGCTCTTTGAAAAATATCTCAAGGTCAGGCGTATCACGGCGTCCGCCCAGGCCCTCGGTATCGCCCTGGGGGCTTTCGACCGGGCCCTGGCCTACGTTAAACAGCGGGAGCAGTTCGATCGCAAGATTGCCCAGTTCGAGGTCACCCAGCACAAATTAGCCGACATGGCCATGCAGGTTGAGCTGGCCCGATCAATTACCTATAGGGCCGCGGCTGAATACGACAGCAACGGCAAGGATGCCGCCCTGCCGGTCATGGCGCGGGTGGCCACCGGTCGGGCGGCTTTTGCCGTGACCGACGAAGCCATACAGCTCTTTGGGGGATACGGCTACATGACCGAACAGGAAGTCGAACGGTTTTACCGCGATGCCAAAGCGCTCGAGTTGGTCGGCAGCGGAGGCGCTCACCGCAAAAAGGTCATCTCAAAATCGCTACTCGGGAGGCTGGCATAATGGACATCATCCAATATTCCGACGACCATAAAAAATTTCGGAAAGACTTGCAGGCGTTCTGTAAGAAAGAGGTGACGCCCTTTGCTGACCAGTGGGAAGCCGAGCACATCGTTCCCAAGGAGGTCTGGCGCAAGGTCGGCCAGGCCGGATTCTTATGCCCGGAGGTAACCCCCGAATACGGCGGACGCGGCGGCGATTTTTTATACGCCCTGATCGTGGCCGAGGAGATGTCGCGCACCCGCCATACCGGATTGGCCACGGCCTTGCACAGCGATGTGGTGGTCCCCTATATCAGCTCCTTCGGGTCGGAAAAGATGAAACAAAAATACCTGCCCGGATGCGTCAACGGTGACATTATCACGGCCATTGCCATGTCCGAACCGGATGCCGGCAGTGACCTGGCTTCGATGGGAACCACGGCCGTGGAAGAAAGCGCTGAAGTTGTTCTGAACGGTTCCAAGACCTTTATCTCCAATGGCATCAACTGTGATCTGGTCATCGTTGCGGCCCGCGACCCGGAAGAAGAAAATCCATACCAGGCACTGTCTTTGTATGTCGTTGAAGACGGTACCCCGGGATTCACCCGCGGACAACATCTTGAAAAAATGGGCTGGTGGAGCCAGGACACCGCCGAGTTGTTCTTTTCCCGCTGCCGTATTCCGGTTGCAAATCGTATTGGGATGAAAGGCGAAGGTTTTTTGATGCTCATGCAGAAATTACAACAGGAACGCCTGGCCACTGCGATCGGGGGGGTAGTAACCGCCGAGCGTATCCTGGAATGGATCACCGCCCACTGTAAAGAAACTGAAGTCGGCGGTAAACCCATCTCCAAATACCAGGCCGCCCAGTTCACCCTGGTGGAGATGACAACCGAAGTCAAGATCGGCCGAACATTCCTGGATAAGCTGGTCGCCGATCATGTCGAGGGACTGGAGATTATCGTAGAGACCTCGATGGCCAAATACTGGACCACCGAAATGGCGCGGCGGGTGGCCGACCGTTCCCTTGACTTGATGGGCGAGTACGGCATCCTGGAACAAAGTCCCATCGTCAGGGCGTTTAGAGATGTAAGGGTGATGTCTATTTTTGCCGGCACCAATGAAATCATGAAGAGTATTGCGGCTAAATTCATGGGACTATAGCTCGAAACTGATTCAAATAAGGAATCTCGCTATGACCAATCAAGGAGCTCTATCCGGCGTTACGGTCCTCGACATTTCCCGGCTGCTGCCCGGCCCTTATTGCTCCATGATCCTGGCCGATCACGGTGCCCGGGTCATTGCCATCGAAGATAAGAAACAGTATGCCAAAGACGGCCTTTTCCTGCCCAATGTGTGCCGCAACAAGGAGCACATGACCCTGGACCTGAAGTCGGAGGCCGGGCGGGAAATCTTCGGGCGCCTGGTCAAGGATGCGGATGTGGTGCTGGAGGGTTTTCGGCCCGGCGTCGTCAAGCGTTTAGGGGTCGATTACGAAACAGTGCGCGCCATTAACCCGGCCATTATCTATTGCTCGGTAACCGGATACGGCCAGACAGGACCGTTGGCCGAGAAAGCCGGACACGATGTCAACTATCTGGGCTATGCAGGCATTTTAGGCATTCTGGGTGAAGCCGACCGCCCGCCCGCCATTCCGGGGGTGCAGTTTGCCGACATGGCCGGCGGCGGGATGAACGCCGCCATCGGCATCCTGCTGGCCCTATTTGCCCGGGAAAAAACGGGCAAAGGCCAGTACATCGACATTTCCATGACGGACAGCATGGTGAGCCTGCTCCCCGTCGCCCTGCTCTGGCAGCAGTTTTCCGGGCAGTTTCCCGAGCGCGGCAACGCCATGCTCTCGCACCGCTACGCGTGCTACAACACCTATGAAACCGCCGATGGCCGGTTTATCGCCGTGGGGGCCGTGGAGAACCAGTTCTGGAAAATCCTGTGCGAACACCTGGGGCTCCCCCAATATATCCCTCTGCAGTACGATGAGGAAAAAAAGGAAGAGATCATTGCGGCTTTTGGCGATATCTTCCGTCGGAAAACCATGGCCCAGTGGGATGCGGAATTCAGCCGGATGGATGTCTGCATCAGCGGGATCAGCAACCTGGAAGAGGTGTTGACGGATCCCCTGTTCCAGGAACGCGAAATGGTTGTGGAACTGCCCGGCACCAATGGCCATCCGGAAAAAGCCCTGGGGGTCCCGGTAAAACTCAGCCAAACACCGGGGGCGGTACGTAACGCCTCGATCGGATTCGGAGCCAATACCAGGGCCATTCTCCGGGAGTACGGCTACACGGCCGAACAGATCGGGCAATTGGCCGAGGCGGACATCATCTAAACGCCATCCGCCTAAAAAGTGGTGCCCTGCTTCCATGGTCACCAATCACAATTAAACTGGGTAATGCCTAAAATATTCTGGCGCAGGTTTGAATCTTCAAGCAACGGGGAAAATTGGCACCGGTCCTTGGTTTAGATTTTTAGGGTACCTCTAAAAATTGGGATTCTTGATTGATTTCAATGAAACGAAGAAATCGAGTAAAAAGAGAATTATGAGAGGTGGCCTTTAAACATACATCTGGCAAGAACGGACTGCAATAGGGCTGGAACATACCGTAATACATTGTTTTTATTATAATAATAATTACTATGGCGGCATACATCTTGGAGAAATCGAATATATTTCGATTGATATCGATTTGTTTGATCGGAGTGATAGGATATGGCGAAGTAGTTTTGTCCGATACAAAAATGTCTGGAGCTGCTTTTGATGTACATCAATTAAAGCTTAAAGATGGATCAGAAATATCGGCCGCGTATTTCGATGGAGATGAAAAACAGGTCGTTGTTGCTGTGCCAGGAGGATTGGCAACCAAGAAAGATTATTATTTTCTGGCCAAGCGCCTTCAAAAAAACAAGGTTGCATCGATATTGTTAGACGATCGAAACGAAAATGCCATTGTGGGTGCCATTGATTTTTCAATACAAAAAGGCTTTGAAAAAATAGTGTTGGTCGGAGGAAGTATCGGTGCAGGAACAATTTTAACAACAATAAAGTATACACTGACAGAAACCCAAAAGGTATTCATCAAGAAAGTAATCCTTATCGGACCCTACAGTGGATCTGCCCTTAAAACGAATAGTATAAAGAAACTTTTTATTGCTGCCAAAAATGATAGTATCAGCCTATTAGCTGGTATTCAGGAACTATACAAAGACACATCTGGACCCAAAATCCTAAAACTATACGAAGGATCATGGCATGCCGAGCAGCTATTTGACAGCATACACAAAGAAGATATTGCTGACACAATAATCAATTTTATCCAAATGAACTAATTCCAATTTGAGGTCTTATGGAATGAAGACAACCAGGTTTTTTCTACTCTTTGTACTTCTCCAGTCGATGGCCCTTTACAATGTTTGTGAAGCCGGCGAAATAATTCCGGTGAATGCAAAAGTTCCCATCCCCAATGACATCAGTATTATCAGCCCCGATAAAACCCTCCCCAAGGAACTTGCCGCATTTTCAGGTAGCTGGGAAGGAGTATGGAGTGATTATGCAACGGCAACTGTTTTGATCGTTGAAGAAATCAATACCGAATCTGCGAAAGTTATATACTGTTTGGGCGAGAGTATGGGTTTGTACTCGATGCCACCAAGCTGTGAAAGATATCCTGCCAAGGTGTTGCTTGATAATCTGCAGATTGCATTTCAAGTTGGCGAAACCCTCCATTACACTTTTAGTATGGAAAAGAATTTCAATCAGATTAAGGCCACCAAAAAATCACCCTTAGATGTCATCGAAATCTTAATGGACAAAATCCAATAGAGCCAAACAGGCGCATTAGCTTATTACACCGTGATAGGTGACAACCCGCTGCTAAATATACACAGTCCAGCTTGAATTGGACATACATGAATGACGAACATTCATTTATAAATGGAAAGGAATTTCAAAATGCATGTAACTACTGTGAGAAAATCATGTGTCTTGATAACCCTTTGTCTATTGGTAGCCCTGCTATACGGTCAGAGCAGTGCAGTTGAGCCGGGCAAAACCTCCTATACGGCAGAAGCAGTGTGTGCTTTCCGTTCGATTGGTGCATCGGATCCGGACCCTAAAACCAGAAATCCGGATCACATGGCCAAGCTCTTCGTTAATCCTGCATTGGAGAAAAGTTTTCCCGGTTTGGGTTTGGATTTCGAAGCCGCCAAACTGGCCATGGATCTGATGAGAAACGGCGCTTATTACTATGTCAATGCGCGCACGCTTCACATGGATGCCTTGCTTACTTAGGCCTTGAAAACAGGTTGCAAACAAGTGGTTATCATGGGCGCCGGGTTTGACAGTCGTGCTTATCGCTTTCACGAAGATTACCCGGATGTACGCTTTTTTGAGATCGATCTGCCGGCAACTTCAGCAGACAAGCAGCAGCGGGTTGAAAAGATATTGGGCAAACGGCCCAACTGGGTGACTTTCGTACCCATCGATTTCAACACCCAAACACTTAATGAGGTGCTTGGCGAGACCGGTTTTTCAACCGATCAAAGGACGTTCTATGTCTGGGAAGGCGTAACCTATTATATATCCCAAGCCGGGGTGGACAGCACACTACGCTATATTGCCAGATATTCGGCGCCCGGCAGCCGCATCGTTTTTGATTATATGCTCGAGGATGTGGTTCAGGGGTTGGACTACTCTGCTTATGGATCGAGACGCACGGCCTATTTTGTGGCCCTCAAAGGCGAACCGTATGTCTTTGGTATTGCTCCTCAGCAACTGGAAGCCTTTGTTAATCTGCGCGGCCTGGCACTTTTGTCCGACTTGGGTCCGGATGATTTGACCCAGCGCTATTTAATTCACAGCGATGAGACCGTCAGCGGAAAGATTGCCGGATTCGTGCGCATCGTTTACGCTGAAGTCCCAAAGACTGCCGAACAACAGCGACTCAAAGAAAAAGCCGAAAGTAAGATAAATCGGTTCGCGTCCAATAAAGCACCTTTCTCGACGAATCACAGGGTTGACATACCTGACGCCGTGCAATCATTTCTAAGCACCTATTCCGATACTATGGTCCGCAAGGATTTTGACGGCTTATCGGACTTTTTCTCTGAAAACTATCTGTCCAACGGCTTTACCAGGGAACAGGTAGTTGGCTGGATACAAGGTACCCGAGGTAAACAGGCAATCCATCAGTATGCGATCATTTTGACACGTTTCGAACAAAAGGGAAACAAAGCCAGAATCGACGGTTATATTCAGCGCAAAGGATATCGGAGACCTTTAATGGCCCTTGACATTGTCAAAGAGACCGATGGCCGCTGGCGTTGGTATGGCAATCAAAGATAAGGCCTATTCAAATATAACTGGTTAAAAGATACGACCATTATTCGTTAGAAGGCATCGGTTGACGCTGACCGAGGAATTTTTGCAAGAGTGCTTGTTTCAGATATCCTATGAATGCATCCAGTTTCAACGGATTATTGATATTGGAAAGAGATCACAGGTCTTGATAAAGTTGATTTTAATGAGATATTCTAATTATAACAGTACATAAATGATATCTAAGCCTTTGGTCTGTAAGCGCAACATATTAGAATAACATCCTCTTGACTCCACATAGCCGATCCTGTATACATTCGATAACACACCTGAATCATAATTGATCTGATATTGAGATAGATATTCAATTCTGATCAGAATCTGCCGTTGATCTGTAAGTTCCCACCAAAGATTTATCATCTTCTAAAAAACCAGATGCCCTGAGGTGATCTATGATGACCGACGAGCAAACCACTGCCCGGAAACTAAGCGCCATTCTCAGTGCCGATGTGGAAGGTTATTCCCTGCTTATGGCAGATGATGAGGCTGGCACTGTCGAAAAGCTAAAAGCTTACCGGGAAAGCATGAATGTTCTCATTCAGTCTCATTCCGGTAGAGTTGTTGATGCTGTTGGGGACAATCTGCTGGCCGAGTTTTCAAGTGCTGTGGAGGCAGTTGAATGCGCAGTCGAAATGCAAGCAGATCTGAAGGAAAAAAACGACATCCTCCCGGAAGACAGACGTTTGGAGTTCAGAATTGGTATCAACATCGGAGATGTTATTCAGGACGGCGATCGCATATATGGCGGCGGTGTAAATGTTGCCGCCCGAATTGAGGGGCTCGCCGAACCAGGTGGCATCTGCATCTCGCGAAACGCTTACGATCACATCAAGGACAAACTGAAGTTGGGGTATGATTACCTGGGGCAGCATGAAGTTAAAAACATCAAAGATCCTGTGCGGGTGTATAAGGTTTTGATGGCTCCTGGGGATGAGGGGAAACTAATCGGAGAAAAACCAGAACCTTCTGGTAAAAGATGGTCAACATTAGCAGTTGCTACAATTGCCATTCTTATCGGTATTATAGTTTGGCAATTTAATTATGAGAAACCAACACCCATTGAGGTCGCTTCTGTTGAGAACATGGCCTTCCCATTGCCCGAGAAGCCCTCCATAGCGGTTTTGCCTTTTGACAACATGAGCGGTGATCCCAATCAGGAATATCTCAGTGATGGAATGGCCGAAGAGATCATCACAGCCCTCTCCAAGCTTCCATATCTGTTCGTGATCGCCCGTAACTCGACCTTCTCTTATAAGGGGAAGCCTGTGAAAATTGGCCGAGTAGCAGAGGAACTGGGCGTGCAATACGTGTTGGAAGGCAGCGTCCGCAGGGACAGTGACAGGGTTCGAGTGACGGCCCAGTTGATCGACGCAATCAAGGGGCATCACCTATGGGCGGAGCGTTACGAGCGAGAGTTGAAAGACACGTTTGCACTGCAAGATGAGATCACGGGAAACATCCTGTCGGCTCTGGCGGTGAAGTTGACAAAAGGAGAGCAAGCCACCATTCGCCGCGAAGATACGGACAACCTCGAGGCCCATCTAAAAATCTTGCAGGCCATTTGGTATTTACGCCGTGATACTAAAGAAGGGCATATGATGGCCAGGAAGCTGGGAGAGGAGGCCATGGCCATAGACCCCGAGTATGCAAGGCCATACGCTCTCCTGGCAGGCTGGCACGTTCGCGACGTTTTTTTTGGCTGGAGCAAATCCCGCAAAGAATCTTTAGCGAATGCTCTTAAATTGGCACAAAAGGCCATTTCATTAGATGATGCATACCCTGGTGGCTATTGGGCATTGAGTAGTATCTACATGTTCAAAAGGCAATATCAGAGGGCTAGGGCCGAAGCAGAGCGGGCTATCACCCTTGACCCAAATAGGGCAGATGCCTATTCACAGTTGGGAGCTGTGCTGTGGATGGAGGGCAGGCCGCAGGAAGCCATCGCGCCATTAGAAATGGCGATTCGTATCAACCCTATAGCGCCTTCTATTTATTACCGGCGCTTAGGCGGCGCCTATCGCGACCTTGGACGTTATGAGGAGGCGATAGTACAACTAAAAAAAGCCGTCAATCTCACGCCGGACAGTCTTTATGCCCACGTTGGGCTTGCTGCTACGTATAGTTTAGCAGGCCGTAATGAGGAGGCTCATTATGAAGTATCAGAAATACTCAGGATACAACCCAAGTTCTCTCTAGATAGTGTTGCTAAGAGATCCCCCTTCAAGCATAAAGCCGATATAGATCGCGTTGCCGGAGCTCTCCGCAAAGCGGGGTTGCCAGAACATCCGCCACGCCCACTACCCGATAAACCTTCTATTGCAGTGCTACCCTTTGACAACATGAGTGACGATCCAAAGCAAGAGTATTTCAGCGATGGTATCACCGACGACCTGATTACTGATCTTTCCAAAATTTCCGGTCTGCTCGTGATTGCTCGGAACTCGACCTTTGCCTATAAAAAGAAGCCGGTAAAGGTTCAACAAGTGGCTAGAGATCTTGGCGTTCGCTATGTTCTTGAAGGGAGTGTTCGCAAGGCTGCCGATCAAGTGCGAATCAATGCCCAGCTTATTGATAGCAGCACTGGCGGACACCTCTGGGCGGAGCGCTATGACGGCAGGATGGGGAACATATTTGCTCTGCAAGACAAGATAACAGGCCAGATCGTAAATGCTCTTGCGGTGCAGTTGACTGCGGATGAGGAAAAAAGATTCGAAATCAAAGAGACCAGCAGTATGGAAGCCTATGACGCTTTCCTGCAGGGTTGGCAGAACTATCTCCATCGCACGCCAGAGGATTTTGTCAAGGCGCTGTCTTACTTTAAGAAGGCCATAGCGCTTGACCCGAACTACGGAAGGGCCTATGCGGCCCTGGCCTTGACTTGCTGGCGAGGCGCAGGTATCGGCTGGGCCAGGAAAATGGGCATGTCGTATCCCGAAGCCCGGGTTCGCGCCCGTCACTATCTGGAATTGGCGCTGAAAAACCCAACGCCCACCGCTCACCGAGTGGCAGCGGAAATGGCCTTTAATAGGCGTCATAAGCAAAAAGCCCTCGCCGAAGCCAAACGGGCCCTCGCCCTCGATCCAAACAACAGTGAAAACCATAGGATGATGGGCAAGGTCATGATGGCTCTCGGCAAACCGGAAGATTGTATTGCCTCCAATAAAAGGGCCATGCTTCTCAATCCTCGTGACAAAGCCTTTCCCTTGGGAAGTATCGGCATTGCCCATTTTGCCAAGGGGCAATATGAAGAGGCGGTGACGTTCTCCGAACAAGCCCTTGAAAACAATCCGAAAGCCAATAGCCTTGCAGCAACGCTTGCCGCTGCTTACGGCCAGCTCGGACGCGAGACGGAAGCGCGTGCTGCCCTTGAGAGATACATAAAAAGCTGGGGGCGTATAAAACCAGGCTTGCCGACAGTCATGTATGCTTTTCCCTTAGATACGGAACATGCTGATCGTTTTGCCGAGGGCCTCCTAAAAGCAGGACTACCGGGAAAGCCAGGTGGGTATTACAAAATATCAGACAATCTAAGGCTTACCGGAGAAGAGATAAAGTCTGTGTTTCTTGGTAGGAAGGCAAGCGGAATCTGGGGCAAATCGCAATGGGTGATCAACCGGCCTAACGACGGGGATGCAATCTATTGGTGGGGACCCAAGGTTATTGGCAACGGTAAAAGTTGGGTTGAGGGAGATGTGCTTTGCGATCAATGGAGAGATCGCTATGGCGGCCTGAGCTATTGCGGGGATATTTACCGTAACCCCCAGGGCACTCCCCAAGAGAAGAATGAATACGTCATCATCGATGATAGGGGCATCTGGGGTTGTTCGTTAGAGGATTGAATCTTTGGGTGCCTTGAATACTTTTGGGTTTAAATCGTCAATCCAAAATATCTGATATGTATCACATGTTTGGGGAAAGTTGCGGCATATAGACACATTCAGAAGGCGATTTAAGACCAGAAAGAAAATCCCATTTAATCTTTTCTTCAATATTATTGCCCGAAAATAAGCTGAATAGTTAGAAAGGAGGTTAGGATGAAAAAAGTAGGCAGAAGGGAATTTTTAAAAACTGTTACCATTGGCGGGGCTGTATTGAGCCTCGGTCAAGTGACTTTTTTTAAACCTTTGAAAGCAATGGCAAGTGGGAAGTACGATATAGGCCAATGCCAGAGCGTCCGGGTGAAATGTATTTCTGAGCTGGGTTGGTTTGATACGAAAAAACTCGGTGGTCAGCTTAGAGCAGCTGGGGGACCGAAAACCAACCAATGGACCATCCCCTGGGACCCAAATAATGCAGCTGGTAGTTGTTCATTGGTCGATATGGTAACCCTTGATGGGCGTCATCACAAATTTCTATTAGACACCGGTTGGAACAATCAATACATGGACGAATGCTTTAAAAGAGAAGGCATTGATAAGATGCTGACGAATGGGGAAATTGAATTTCTCTTTATCAGTCATGAGCATCTTGACCATCTATGGGGTCTTGAAACCGTTCTTAAATACAATCCTAAGTTAAAAATTTTTATACCAAACACATTCTTTCAAGAGGCCAGAGATTTTATCGGTGGGACGGAATTTCCGGCTGCAAATACAAAAAATGCAATTTCCCATCAAGGCAAACTGGTCCAGCTCACGCCAAGGCATATAAACAAACTTTACAACGGCTGTGCAGCTGTCGCTTTCGATCTCCCGATACTGTTGGGCATCAGGGGCGAACAGTCCCTTTATTTTAATGTTAAAAACAGAGGCATTGTCTGCATTACGGGTTGTTGCCATCAAAATATTTTAACCCTCGCTGATTTTGCCCAAAGGAAAATAGCTGGCTCGGAAAAGATGTACGGGATTTATGGTGGCCTGCATATCGCGCCTTTTGGTCCTTTAAAGCCAAAACATGTACAAGTGATTACAGGCATGGCTAAATATAACTTTGAAAAAATTGCATGCAATCACTGCACGGGCCTGCCCGCAGTACAGAAAATGGTTGAATTGGGTTATCCGGTAGTTAAGGGTACGGGAAGGTTTGGATCAAAGAGTACATTATATGTTGGTAATGGGGATGAGGTGTTGTTTGCCTAAATAATTCTCGCTTACTTTGATCTTTTATGCCTGGACTTGAGGTTATGTTATCTCCGGTGGTCTTTATACACTAAGTATAAAATTGCTGAAGCTGCTTCTCAAAACAGAATCTTAATCGATTTCTCGCCTGTTTATTGCGCTTATTAGGCACAATGCCCCCTATTTTCAATTCTTTCAAAACGGTTTGTCCCTAAAAACCTTATTAGAGGAAGGAGGCATTAACTATGAATGGAATTAAGGTAATTTTAATCATTGGGCTTGCTTTGGTTGCATGTGGGGAACAAGCAGAACAACTGCTGCCTCTCAGTAAGAATGCGCCCAACACGGTAACATTGTCTAACGGGGAAATTGTATACAATATGGATGGCGAATGGAACGCTATCATAGATGATAGTCCCTGGGGAGAGTTCAAGGACATTCTTACAATTACACAAGAAGGCAATAAATTTGTCGGAATCATATCAAAAGGGAATGAAAAGTATCATAAAGGGGATGAGTTGATAAAGGGTGAGTTGGTAAAAAATGGATTTGAATCTATAGAAAGAAATACTGTACAGGGATGGATGACCGAGACTATAGGAAAAATAGATGAGGGTTGTAATAAAATTGTAGTTGAGACAGACGTTGGTACATCTACTCACACTATAGAATTAAACAGAATATAAATATTCATTTTACCGTATTTCAAATCCTTCATAATGGTTTGGTTCTGCAAACCTGTTTTAAGGAAAGGAGACACACCAAATGAATGGAATTAAGGGAATATTAATAATTGGCCTTGTTTTGGTTGCATGTGGTCAAGCACCAGAACCGCTTATGCCACTCAGCAAGGATACCCCCAATACAGTAACACTATCTACCGGGGAGGTTGTATACAAATTAAATGGCCAATGGGATCTTATCTTTGCTCCTGATCTTTTTGATGAACAAAGTGATACCGTAACAATAACACAAACCGGCAAATTTTTTATTGGCAAATATAATACTGGGACTCAGTATTTGGCTGCAGGTGCAGACACAATAAAAGGGGAGCTGGTGAAAAATGGTTTCAAAGCTGTCTATGTAAACACATCACATGGAGGGTGGAGACCTGCCACCGGTAAGATCAGTAAGGGTTGCAATACAATAACGGCCCACACAAAGGTTCAGGGGAACAATATAAATCTAACTTTAACAAGAAAGGCGCTATAGAAAACCGGATTATCTTTTCTGGTTGTTGGTGGCTGTGTTTCGTTTGATAGTTCGCGAAGCTGTAAAAATCAAACCAGGAATCAGCAGCAACAGCAACGCAAGCGAGCACCTGAGGACTACGATCATTAGTCCTCAGTTCTATTTACAAACAAAAGGCACAGATAATCTGATATAATCTGCACCGGTTACTTTATTGCCATACGCCCTGCCCCAATCAGGTCCCTGACCTGGCCCCAATTGCTTGTTGACAAAACACCCTTTGAATGATCTGAATACAGGCTGCCTGAAGGAATAAATTGGATCCTGCCACGCTGAACCTGGAGATTGTAGATGACAACTCTCAAGCACCTCTTTGCACCTATTCAGATCGGATCGATGACTTCAAAAAACCGGCTTATGATGCCCTCCATGAGCATCAATTTCGGCGTGGACGACAATGGCTACGTCAATGAACAGCTCACCGGTTATTTCATTGCCCGCGCCCGCGGCGGGGCCGGCATGCTGTTGGTGGGCGGCGGCGGCGTCAGCCCGGCCGGCCTGGAGCTGCCGGGACTTCCGGCCCTGTGGGATGACGGTTGTATTCCGGCCCTGGAAAAGATGGTGGCCGCGGTCAAGCCGTATGATGCCTGCTTCGGTGTCCAATTGATGCATGGCGGCCGCCAATCCTACCATGACAAAAAGGTGGCACCTTCATCGATTCCAGCACCCGCGGTCGTCAAGGGGATTCCCCGGGAGCTGACCATTGAGGATATCAAGGAGACGATCGCCTCCTTCGGGGATGCGGCCCGACGGTGCTATGCGGCCGGGTTTGATTTTATCGAGGTGCATGGTGCCCATGGCTATCTCGTCAACCAGTTTCTATCGCTCAATGCCAATAAACGCGAAGACGAATACGGTGGTTCTTTTGAAAACCGGATTCGCTTTATCCTTGATCTGTTGCACGATATCAAAGCCAAAACCGCACCCGATTTTCCGGTCGGAATCCGGATCAACGGCGATGACTACATCGAAGGCGGCTGGACTTTGGATGATGCCTTGCGCCTGGCACCTATTTTAGAGGAAAACGGAACCGACTACCTGCATGTCTCCGCCGGTGTGTACGGTTCCCGGCAGTTGACGATCCCGTCCATGTATGTCGATCACGGCTGTTTCATGCACCTGTCCGCAGCGGTAAAAGAGGTGGTCAACATCCCGGTTGTCGGGGTCGGGCGTATCAAAAGCGCCGAGCTGGCCGATCGCCTGATCAAGGAAGGCAAGGCCGACGCCATCGCCATGGGTCGTTCGCTCCTGGCCGATCCCGAGCTGCCCAACAAGGCGCAGGCCGGCAATCTGGCGGACATCCGGCCCTGCATCGGCTGCTGCCTGGGGTGCATCCATGCGGTGCTGGCCCTGGAGCCGGGCTCCTGTGTGGTCAATCCCCAGGTGGGCCGCGAGTATCTCCTGAAAGACAATGACCAGACCGATGCCCCCAAAAAGATTCTGGTCGCGGGGGCCGGTCCGGCCGGCATTGCTCTGGCCGGCATTGCCGCCGGCCGGGGGCACAACGTCGTACTTTGTGAAGAAAAAGGGAGTGTGGGCGGGCTTCTGCGCCTGGCAGCCATTCCACCCGGCCGGTCGGAGATCAAGGACATCATCGACTTTCTAAACCGGGAGATGGAAAAACAGGACGTCGAATTGCGGCTCAACACGCCGCTCACTCCCGAGCTGCTGGACGACATCGCTCCGGACACGGTGGTCCTGACCACCGGCAGCCTGCCGGAAATGCCCATCATCAAAGGTTTGTTCAAAACCAAAATGGACCTGTGCACCGTCACGGAGGTGCTGGAAGGCAAGATCGTGGGCGACCGGGTCCTGGTGCTGGGCGGCAACCAGGCCGGGCTGGTACTCACGGACTACCTGGCCGAAAAAGGCAAGGAGGTGGTCGTGTTGAACCGCAAGCGGCATTTTGCCGAGGAAATGTCCGCCAATGACCGCTATTACCTCCGCGAACGCCTGAAACGCGATACGGTCAAACTTGTCAAACAGGTCAACATCAAAACCTTTTCCGATGACGGCGTCACCTTTGTCGCCAACGGTGAGACCGTCGTCCTGGAAGGCTACGACAGTGTCGTGGTGGCCGAATCGATGACCCCTGTGCGAGACGCCAAAAACCTCTTGAAGGGCCGGGACCTGGATGTTCACCTTATCGGCGATGCCAAAACGCCGCGCAACCTCATGCTGGCCATGAGTGAAGCGGAAGAATTGGGACGGGAATTATAAGCCAATGGCCGTCTATGCCAACCGGTTTAAAGAGGCATCGCGCTAAGACGCAGAGGCGCCGAGAAAACCTTTTCGTTTGTAGTTTGAAACGGTTTTCGCACGGTTAATCTGATCCATTTCAAGACCCGGGATGTAGATTTTGAACGAAGTAAAATGAAAACAAACCCAACGAAGTCTGAAATCGACACAGGCCGGTCCGGTGTGGTTTATCGTTCGCGCAAGCCCGGTGATATTGGTCACATTATCTACCGTCACGGTATGCTGTACGCCCGGGAATACGGTTTTGATGAAACCTTCGATCTCTATGTGGGCAAACCGTTGATTGCCTTTGCGGAAAACTTCGATCCAGCCAAAGAGAACCTCTGGATGGTTGAAAAAGACGGTGCTATCGTCGGATCCATGGCCATTGTCACTGCAGGCAAGCATACAGCGCAACTGCGCTGGCTTCTGGTGGAACCGGAATGCCGGGGTCTGGGAATTGGCCAAGCCCTGGTTGACAAAGGGGTGGCCTTCTCCCGGGAGAAAAACTATACTTCGATTTTTCTGTGGACCATCGATTACCTGGCTGCAGCAAAGAAGATTTACATCAACGCCGGATTCCGGAAAACGGAAACCAAAACCAGCCGGGTCTGGGGCCAGACCCTGACCGAAGAACGCTGGGAAATTCAGCTGCAGCCATAAATGCCACGGCCATTCCCAAGCGCATCACGCGCAGGCCCTTTCCATATCCAGTATCCACAGGCCTGAAACGGGAGATGCTCCCACCGTTATATTTTTTCCATATGATTCAACAAGTTAAAGCGCCGATTCCGGGAAGGCGCGGTCGCGCCGTATATGCAGCTTGTTGCCGCACGACCGGTCATGTCCGGTTTGCGCCCCGGCAATTCAGTCTTATGTTATTTGAAACCCGTTGCAGGGAATGAACATAAGATTAGGATCGAGGACGATATGAAAAGAGCCTTTTTTATAACAATATGCCTGTTGGGTGCCTTGCTTACTGCTTCTGCCGCTTGCTTGGCCGCCGGTCCCGCGCAACCTGAGCGGGCGGTATCCGGCAGGGTCGTCGACGGATTCCGCATCCTGCCCATCATGGATACAAACACCCCGGTTATTCTTGTGGTGTACCGGGGCGACTATATCAAATTTGAGGTAGATCCAGCTCTCGAAGGGCTGTCTCTGGCCATTCCGGGTTTAAGGATCGATAAGGAGCTTTCCCGCGATATCACGGCAGCCCCGTATTTTAAGATGAAGCAAACCGGTTCCTTTGCATTTTCGCTCGGCAAAGTCAGTGGCCAGATCTGGGTAATCGAATATGTCCAGGAGAAATACACGGAAGTGACCTCAGCCGAGGCCCGGCAAATCATCAATACCCGCAATCCCCTGGTCCTGGATGTTCGGACACCGGCGGAATATAAGCGCGGTCATTTGGAAAACGCCGTGCTCGTACCGGTTCAAATCCTGCAACAGAACCTGGACCGGCTGGCAGGGTATAAGGACCAGGACATCCTCGTCTACTGCGCCACCGGAAACCGCAGTACCGTCGCTTCCAAGATTCTCATTGACGATGGGTTCAGCCGGATTATCAACCTGCGGCACGGCATTGTAGACTGGCACCGGCGTAACCATCCCATCGTCCAGTAACCGCTTTACCGGACTAGCGCCAGTGCCGGATAGAATTGGCATAGTATTCCAAAGTCGCTTCTTCAGATGATGCGACCTTGAAGATGCGACCGTCGGCTGCAATGAGACGGCGCAGCTGCAAAAACGCCACGGCATCTGCAATGGTCCGTGCCCGGGTACTGCGGGGCACTTCAAAAACAGGCGCGCCCGCCGCCTTGAGTTCATCAATCATGCGGATGCTGCGTCTTTCTATTGCGAGGATATCCATCCCCGCCTCCGTCGATTCCAGAAATACGGTGGCCACCAGCGGTACCGGCAAAACCGGCAAAACGGCAGCAATTCCCGTCATCAATCGACCACTCAAGATTTCGACCTCCTCGAACCGCCGACTGCGCTCCAGCCGGTTGAAATCAAGACCGGTTTCGGCGCAATATGCCTGCATGGAGAGCGGCCGTCCAAAGTTGACACAGGCATAGCCGTAACGCCGCCAGCGGCTGAGAATCATCAGCATCAAGCTGTGGCTGATAAAGCGGGTCGTGGTCCAGACCACAAACCACCAGCTGCGCCGGTCTACCTCTCGGTCGAGGGTGCGCAACAGGCTGCGGTCTTCAAGGGTCCGATCGTAGTTGATGCCTACCGGAATAAAGACAATATCCCGATCCGCGGTGCGGTCGAAATCGCGCAGCATATAGTCCACCAGGCCAAGTTTTGGCGCCTGGAGCCGGCCATCCCGGCTGAGGCCGCCCTCGGGAAAGACCGCCTGGCAGACCCCCTCACGGGTGGCCATATGGATGTAGCGCTCCAGCACTTTGCGGTACAACGGATTACCCGAACGACGCCGGACAAAGAAGGCACCCATGGCCCGAATCAGCATTTGCAGAGGCCAGATTTTAGCCCACTCGCCGACGGCATAGGACAACGTGGTCCGTTCAGCTGCCAGAAAAGCCACCAGGATGTAATCCATATTCGAACGGTGGTTCATAACAAACACAACCGTTGAATCGGGATCGATATGCGCATACGCGCGGCCGTCCAATAGCCCGACCCGCACCCGGTAGAGCAGCCGGGCAACTTTCTTGGCAATCCAGTAGCCGATTCGGAAGTAGAGGTAGGCGTTGAATGAGGGGACGATTTCCCGGGCATAGGTCATGACCTTGCCCTGAGCCACCTCCTGGGGCATGGCATGTTCGGCGGCATACGTCTTGATGGCATCGATGACCTGGGGATCGTAAACCAGCCTGTCGATCAGCACCTGTCGCTTGGTCAGCTGGAAAGGACGTATTTCGATATCCAGACGGGTGCCGATCTCATCGAGCACCCGGTTGATCCGCCGGCGCAGGAACCAGCGGGTGCTGGGGATTAAAATACGATCCAGTATCGCCACGGCGGCAACGATTACCAGCAGTACAAATATCCAGATGGAAATAGTGACCTGACCACTCATGCACGGACCCCTTCAAATTTGAGAGCGCGCCAGTATCCAACAGTCTCGCGTAACCAAGGTTTAGGTTGGACAAAATCCGAAATACAAAGCACGGAATGTTCTCAAAGCTAGCAGATGCTGTCGCTCAAATCCTGCTGCGCAAAACAGCGGGCTCTAATCTCGTCACAGGTGATTTGAAAGGCTTCAAATGAAAAGGGGTTGTCCGGATCATCCGGCAGCTGTTCACGGGCATCGCGGAAGATGTCCGCCAATTCAAAGGCCACCGTGCTGCCCCTTTCAGTGGTGCATTGTCGCCGGGTTGCATCGTAATACCGGTGTATCGTTATTTTATAGCGCTCCAAAAGCTCCTGAAAGAGCACTTCCGGTTTTTTCTTTCCAAACAGATCCATGGCCACTCCCAAACTGCATAAAGCAGTTAGCTGTTAGCGGTTAGCTCTTTGCCAGTGATGTTGTGGATTCCGATCATGCTACACACGTTCGATCTGACCGTTTGGGTGTAATCGGTAATTGATGAACGCCCTAACCAATCTTGGTCAAGAGCTAACGTCCAAGCGCCAAACGCCATTTTTTGGTTCTAGAACCGTATCGCCCTTTCTTCGCGTATGATCAAGGGTTCATACCCAAAGATAGCATTCAGGTGATGTAAATAGGCATGCGCGCCTTCTTGCCGCCAGGTCCGTCCCACCCTCTGATTCAGGTCAGCATAAAAGGCAATCCGGGCTTCCAATCCGGCAGATTCGGTGAGCGCCGCCAACGACCGGGCTTTCTCATCGGCCAGGGTCAGCCACATCCGGCTTACGCCCATGATAAACCAGGGCCAAGACTTTTGCACTTCGCTTGACCAATGGGAATCACTGGTGGCCTCTATCGATCGGCCACCGTTGGTGCCGATCGCATACATCGCGAGGCTGATCAATTTTCCACTCGACTGAAGGTCGCGCACGTCGGGAGCTGCTTGCAAGGCTGTAAAAACCGCATCCGTTGTAAGGTCGTCCCCATAGAGCAGCAAGCTGAACTGGTGTCCTTTTTCATCCCGGACAGCGCGCCGGTGAAACCGCCACAAGGATATCGCTTCGCGGTGCGCTTCCAGGATCGGGCCCACAACGCGGTGGGCAACCAGTAAATCCAAATGCCAGGCCGGGGCCGCTTTTTCCGGCCATTCAAACATAAATCCAATCTGACGCCAGCGTAAACCCTCGGCCGGTTCGGGTGCAACAACGGCTGGTCGGCTTGCAGGTTCAACCGGTTGTTTACCGGGAGTTGCACACCCGCTCACAGCGATAACCCACATCAGCAGTACGGTCAGACGAACTGTATGTCGCAGAAAAAAGGCCATATGCAACCCTGGTGTAAGCTCGGATAGCGGTTTTTCAAATTACGCCCCGGCGGCCACCGGCACAGCATGACGGGGGATCATTTTTTCATAACGGATTTGCGACGCGGATGATTCGAAAACCCAGGTTCGCGTATCCCAGCTGCCGGGGAAACAGCTTCCGGAAATCGGGGCGGCACTCCTGGCGGTCCGATTTCCAGCTGCCCCCGCGGCCGGCCTGTTTACGGCCGACCTCATCATATGCCGAGCCATGCCGCCGGCCGGTCTGATATATCTCGTCGGCGCTCCCCTCACCGCACCATTCCATGACATTGCCCAGCATGTCATACAAGCCCAGCCCGCTGGGCCGCTTCTGGCCGACCGGCTGGGTGGAAAGGCCGCTGTTGCCGTTGTGCCAAGCCAACTGATCAACCAGCCCGGGGGCGAGAGCCTCCGGGTCGCTGCCCCACCGGGCAGCGTGTTCCCACTGTGCTTCGGTGGGCAGGCAGAAAAGAAACCGATTCTTATTCAGCCCGGCCAGCCGTCGGACAAAATCAAGTGACTCACCCCAAGCCACCCCTTCAACAGGATAACTGCGGCCCAAGGCGAAATGGGAGGGGTTGTGTCCCATTACCCGTTGCCACTGTCCCTGGGTCACCGGGTAACGGCCCATCCAGAAACCGGTCGCCGGCTCTTCCCGGTTTCCGGAGGCATCCGCCGGGCGTCCGGGTACCCATACGAATTCAATGCCGGCTGTCGGTTCGCGCCACTCCTGCCCGGGCCGATAAGGCTCCCTAATAGCGGACCGGGATGATCGCGACCCGGCTTCCTCCCGATTGGCGGACATGTCCCCCCGATTGCCGATCGACCGGGAGACCGCTTTTGTTCTCACCGGTATTTCTGCAGATTCCAGAATTTCCAGGACTTCGCTGAAATTCACCGGACGCTGGCGAGCATCAAACTGGACGCACTGCTCGATAATGTAGCGCAGGTTGTCGGGCAGATCGCTTCTGGAAAAAGTGACCCCTTCTGATTTGATCTGCCGGAAGCGTCCGGCAAAGTCTGCGTCCTCATAAGGCAAATGCCCTTCCAGGATGAAATAGCTCACCATGCCGAACGAAAATATAACCGCGGGCACTTCCGGTCGCGCCCCCTGGAGAATAAATTCCGGGGATGACCAGTTGGGCGAAAACTGGGCGCCGGCTGACGTGGAGGCACTGCTCAAACGTTTGAGTCCCCCCAGATCGCCAACCAGCACTTTTTTATCGCTGCTAATCAACAGGTTGGACGGCTTTAAATCCGTCAGGAGAAAAATCCCCTCAGTGTCGCTGCACAGCCGGTTTAAGACCGTGGCCAAAGAATGCATCAGAACAGACGCGTGCGCAACCGACAGAGGGTGATGATCGATCACAAAATCCAGCAGGTTGGACTGGCACAACTGCATCAGAATCACCAGGTAGGCCCGGGCATTACTCTGGCTGATCTGTTTGTCCACCAGGAAGAAATCATAGATCTCCACCACGCCCGGCCCCTTGATCTTCTCGTAGTACTCCCGCACGGCGTGGAAATCCTGCGAGACCCGGGTATCCAGTTTCTCTTCGGTTGAGCAGGATAGCGATCGCTCGACCGTGATGGGTACAATCTTAACGGCCCGCTGCTTGAAGTCATCATGCACCCGAAATACACTCCCGTAAACGCCCTTGCCGATTTTTTCGTCTACGGTGTAAGCTGGGAGACACTGATGTACGATTTCTTCCATGTCAGGGGTTGATCTCCGCAATTATAAAACTGGTATTGTCCTTCATGAACACGGCTTTAATCTGATCCATCAGGACAGGTCCGTTGGGCACCGGATCGTCCCCCAGCACGGCCTCGATTTCACGGTCGGTCAGTACATCGCAGACCCCATCGCTGCAGATTAGATAGGCTACCGGTTCGTTGAGCGGTGGCTCCACCTGGAGATGAATGGTTTCCATGTTCCACTTGTAAGAAAAAGCGGGCCCCATGCCGGCCGTAATTAAATTCCGGTATGGATGTTCAAAAGCCTCCCGCTCCGTAATTTTACCTTCATCCAACAAAACCTGTACGATCGAGTGATCATGGGACCGGCGTTCGAATTTTCCGTCCGTTATTTTATAGACCCGGCTGTCTCCAAGGTTAAAGACCACTATCCCGGCGGGGCTGGCGATCAATCCCGCCACGGTCGTGCCGCACTCCTCATGAAAATCATGCTCCATGGATAACTGGATCTTCTCCAGAGCCGGTCGGATATCGTCGGGTGGCTGGGCGGTCGTCCCCAATTTTCCCAGGCGCTCACAGACAAAGCGGCTGGCGCGTTCACCGGCGGCCAGTCCGCCCATGCCATCACAAATCGCCAGAATTTCAAAGCTGTCTGTGGTAATGGTACGATTTTCTTCGATCTGCCGGGCCTGATTGGCCTGGCCCTGCAAAAGGATACAATCCTCCTGGTTAACGCGGGGCCCGACGTCCATTGCCCAATATATAGTCATTTCCATTTTGTCTGGCACGCATCCCTTTTTGAAACTATTTGAAACAGCCTTCTCTGCGGCGACGAACTCTTTTCTAAGCCTGTCGCCGCAAGGCAGACCCCAATCACGCGCCGTCTGACCGGAAAGCCGCTCACTTTGAAAAAATGGCGTTGTAAAGCTCTTTGGCCAGCGCTTCATCGAGCCTTTTCAAAATCTTGTACTGTGCAAACGCATCGTTGATGTCTGCCCGGGCATTGTATGTCATGCCCAGGCAAAAGTGAGCTTTGGCGTGGTCTGGATTTTTGGCCAGGACCCTGTTGATCAAAGCCTCGGCCTCGTTGCGTTCACGCTGGGCGACCAGCAGCATGGCCAGGTTAAGACTGCCATCGATATGATTCGGGTCCAGGTCCAGAGCCCGTCGATAAGTCTTTTCAGCCTTGCCCTGGTTACCCTGGGCCAGGTAACTGTCCGCCAGCAATACCAGCAAATCGGCATTTTCACCCTGATTGCGGGTCTCTTTTTTAACCAGAGCAATGACCTTGTCGTAGCGGCGATCCTTGAAAAGAGCGCGGGCCTCTTCCAGGGTGCTGTTCGCGGCCGCCACTGACCACCACAATCCGATCAGCACTGCCACCCCTGTTCCCAACAAGGTTTTAATGTTCATAGCAAGCCCCCGCACGCAGGTTCAGCACTAATCGATTCGTCGTGGCCGGAGTTAGCATCCATAGGATATTTCATAAATACGGATGCAATGCAACAGATGTTGTGGCTGCCCATCGGTGTAGAGGCGTCATGCGCCCCCACTCATGGAAGACACGCAAATAGTTTAAAATAGGGGATTCAGGAAGCGGCCGCAATTTACCAATAACGGTCTATCCGAACCCGGACGGGTGACCTTGGCCAGGGTGTATTCGTCTAACTTTCCGGATCGATTGTGGGTTTTAGAATCATCTTGGCCCGTTCGATGATCTTTTCGTAGGTTGTACTGCTCCGGCGGATATAAAACCGGGTTTGCAGCCGGGGATTGGCTTTGCGGGATTCGAGGATAAATTTTTCAAAGGCGCGGTGTGATTTGAAATGCCGGGCGAAAAGCTCACCCCAGCAGTTCATGTAAACCACGCGCAGATCCAGTTTTTCTTTAAACCAGGGCGTCTTCTCCAGGCCGGCAATGACGAACAGTTTGTCCACATATTCATCACTCAGGTAGCCGGTATAATCGATTTCCGCCATTTCATAGGTTTCGAATATCCGTTCTATCCGGATGCCCAGGTTGACGATCTCGCGCAGGGTCATATCGGACATGTTGGGAACCATACTGATCTGACCCGGATTAAAAAGGCCGTTCCAAACAATAAACGCAATATTATAGGTAATCTCCGGACTGCTGCAAAGGGGCCGGGATGTATCTTTTCCGCAATGCGCAAACCACTTGTTTTTCCGCAGACTCAAGCTCGGATTGGAAATATTGAGGGTCCCGGTCGGCTTTTGCAAAATAGGCACCTTGTACTTCTTCTTGGCATAAAAGGCGGCGATCTTGCGTCCCAGGATGGTCAGGTCCCGCTTATCGCTTTCGCCCTGGATACCCTTCCGGCTGGCCGATATCTCCCGGTAGAGCTCTATCATCAGTTTGAACAGGTTGTCACCCAGCTCCACCTGCGCGCTGAATTTCCAGGATGCGGATTTTCGCAACACTGCCTGGCGCTCGCTGGATAGCTTGAAAGGTTTAAAGAACGGGCCGGCGAGCTTGTTCTTGAGGGTTTGCGTGCGATTATACGGATTGTATTCACACCGGATGTAAAGGCATTCTATCAGGAATTTCAATAAATCCGGTCTGTTTACCCGATAGTCATCCGCGATTGATTCCATGGTGAAAACGCTGAAATCGGGGAATCGGCCGTCTGGGGCGGTCATTACTTTTTTGCGGAAGCGATGGCACATCAGGCTCTCGTCCGGTGCGTCGAGCAGCATTTTCAACAGACTCATTTTGATAATGGATTTCAGCGGCCGCGATAGTGATTTTTTAAACTGCCAGAGTGCGGCCCCGAAATACTCACTCTTTTCGATACGCTCGATATCACCGAAATCAACCAGGTCGTATTCACCGAAATCTTCGTCTCCAATGACCTCCAGAGCCTCGCGGTAATCCAACTGCCCGTCAGAATGGTAACAAAGCCACCACAGGGGAATCCGACCGCAGATGATCATACAGGTACGATAAAACTCCTCCTTGAGGACCTTTTGCTGGGTGCTGCCACTGCTTTCTTCATCCACGCTCCCGAATCGACACTCCCTGATGGCACCGATGTCGGAAATGAAAAAGAACACAGGCATCTTGCAATTGATGTCCATCCAGTCCTTGATCAGGTTGATCTTCTGATTGAGCTGGCGCCAGGCGGTCTTGTCAAACTGCTGGCGGTCGATACAGACCCAAATGTCGCAATCCGATCCGGACGTCTGACTGACGCTGCCCACACTGCCAATGGTGTAGATCCCCGGTATCACATAGGTATCCTGTGCGTGTCTGAGCAGGGAGGCGCGTTGTTTTATCTCAAACTGTTTTTTAAAATCTTTCTCCTTCCCACGGATGCCTTTCAGGCTTTCAACCCCGTAGACCCGAAACGGCCGTTTTAGATTCGCGATATATCCCGGACATTTAGGATGATTGACACTGATCAGCCAGGGCAGGAGGTACAAGATGGTTTTGCTGTCGGCCGGCGCCAGTTCGGCGAACAGCTCTTTCCGGAAGTTGTTGTAAGCTGTATAGGTTTTTTTATTGCGGATGAGGGCGCTTAGGATCGACTTGAGGCTTTTTCCGCTGATAATGGATTTGGCCGTTTTTCCGGTAGGCCTTTGACGCTTCTTTCTGATGAGTTTATTCAACCGCATCGCACCTGCTCCCTTGCCGGCCTGACCAGGCAACCGGCAGGCTATGGTGAAATGCGTCGCTGCTGCCGCCCGTACGTTAAAGGTGATCCAAACCGGTATCTGGCATTAATGGCTGATTTTACCGCCATATGGTTACCTTGGCAACCCATATTCATCAGACGGTTATTGAACTCAAGGCAAGGCTTCTCAAGCATCCCCAATTTTCGTTTGACACCTGAAATCATTTGTCTATATTAAGAATGGTTCTGTAATTTCGTTAGGTTACATTTTATTTCGGCCAATTGTAAACAAGTGAGTGCAGGGTAACCCGCCGGACGGTCGCACCGTAAGAGCGCAACTGCTGCTTTACACCGGCTCCACCGGTCCTCCTCAGACAGTTACAGGAAACATCAGCTCGCTTTCCAACCGGAGAGACTCGATGACAGGCAAACGTGTTACTGCCGAGCAGCGGCTCGAAACAATTCAGTTTTACATTACCAGAATGCCCAGCCTTTCCACAACCGTCACCAAAGTTATGGAAACCTGCAACAACCCGGCCGTCTCCCCCAATGACCTCAATCGGGTGATCTCCCTGGACCCCGTTTTGACCGGTCAAGTCATCAAACTCGTGAATTCCGCCTACTATTCGCTGGTCACCGAAGTCACCTCGCTGACCCGGGCCATTATCATGCTCGGCATCAATACCATCAAAAACCTGGCCCTCAGCCTCTCCGTCATCAGTGCTATCAAAGACCAGGACGCTTTCCGGGCTTTTTCCATTAATGAATTTTGGTCGCATTCAATCTGCGTGGGGGTATCGGCAAAATTAATCGCAACAGCCGCGAGAGTTCCCGCCAATGAAGTGGAAGAATATTTCGTGGGCGGGTTGCTGCATGATCTGGGCAAAATCCCCATGAATAGTTGTTATCCCGAAGATTATATGGCCGCAGTAAATTCGGTTACCCATGACCAAGTGCCCCTGTATGTCGCCGAGCAGAACATCTTCGGTCTGAACCATTGCGAAATTGGCGGCTTCATAGCAAGAAGATGGACTTTGAATCGAAATTTATCGGAAGCGCTGCATTATCACCATTTCCCGGAGGCCGAGGAAATTACAAATCGCAAGTTTCTGACTATCATCACCTTGGCAGATATGATAGCGCATATGATGGCAATTACCGACTGGGATCAATTATCGTTGCAGGGGTCGGCAATCGAAACCCTTTCCAGGCGAATCGATATTGACCTGGGCACTTTTAAAAATCTGAAAGCGCCGGTTACTGCCGAACTGGAAAAAGCCAAGGAATTTCTACACGTAACAGATTAGGAAGATAGCAATGCTGGTAAAGTTTTGGGGCGTTCGCGGGTCGATCCCCTGCCCGGGACCGCAGACCTGCAAGTATGGCGGCAACACGGCCTGTATTGAATTGCGCTTTCCCGGGATTGATCGGATCGTAATCATCGATGCGGGATCGGGAATCCGGGAACTGGGCAACGAATTGATGGCGCGGGATTTGCCCCAAGGCCCCCTGGTTGTGGATCTTTTTCTGACGCATACCCATTGGGATCACATCTTGGGTTTTCCTTTTTTCACACCCATCTATATCCCCGGAACCAAGCTGAATGTATATGGACCGATTACCTTTGAGAATGATTCGCTGCGTGATGTCATTGGCGGGCAGATGTCCTATCAGTATTTTCCAATCCGGCAGAGCGAGCTGTCGGCCGACATAAGCTATCACAGCCTGAAGGAAGAACAGCTCGATCTGGGAAAGGGCCTCACCGTTACCACCAAATACCTCAATCACCCTATCACCTGCCTGGGTTACCGCTTTAACTATCAGGGTAAGACCCTATGCACGGCGTTCGATACGGAACCTTTTCAAAATCTGTTTTGCAGCAATCCGGAAGACCCCGTCTATGATGAAGCCATGGCAACCGAAGGCGAACTGGTGGCCCGGGAACAGAACGAACGCCTGGAGGCTTTCATCCAGGGCGCTGACCTCTTGGTATACGACGCCCAGTATACCCGGGAGGAATATGAAGCGGAGCGCAAAGGCTGGGGGCACACAGCCATGGAAGATGTCGTCGCCCTGGCCCGGAAGCTGGGTATCCGGTCCACAGCCTTGTTCCACCACGAACCGATCCGTACGGACGACCAGTTGGACGCACTGGCAAATACGCTCTGTACGCCCGTAAAAGTCGATGGCTCATCCATCTTCTTTGCCCGGGAAGGGATGCAGATCGAATTGTAATCCTGAATTGCCGGCCGGCAAAACATCTATTGCATGGCAACGGTCCTATTTTGGACCACTCACATCCACACTTTAATTTCCAGCGCTCGCCGTTTCGGCCTCTTGGCGGATGAGCTGAAGCAAAATACGGCGGATCAGTCCGGAAAAGGGGCGCACGAGCCCCCAATAAAAAGTGAAGTGTACGCGGGCCCTGGTCCCCAGGCAGAAGATTCGGGTGGTTGTGGACAGTTCACTGATGTTGCTGCCAAGCGGCCGGACCTGAATATTCCAGCCGGCTTTACAATACCCGGATTCGGCGAAGTCCCTAAAAGCCTCCGGGGAAATCGCCCGTAAACGGGCTGCCGGTTTCCAGAATTGGCCGATCAAGCCAAGCACCATTTCATCCGGAGGACTGTCCGCCAGTGGAATGAACCCCAGACTGACAAAATCTTCAAAAGTAATCGTTCGCCCCGCATCCGCCGTGTTTCCTGTCTGTAGCCGGTGCGGTAACATTCTGGCCGCCAGCAGCCCCCTGACAATACGTGAACGACCCATATCCACTCGCTTTATTTGCCTGTATAAATGTTGAGCAGGCGCACGCACCTCACACGCATGGAACTCACTGAAGTGATACTTGGGGAGGAAATGATTCAGCAGCATGTCCGGTCTCTCCGTGGTCAGGACCACTCGTAGGGGTTTTGAATCCGTACCGTTGCCCCCATGGTTTCGAACAGCCTCAACAACCCGTACCGCGTGCGGTCGAGAAACACGAAATTGGCATTCATATCAACGTGTTTTCGCAGTTTATGCAGCTCGTAGGTCAGCTGTTTGCCTTCGGCAAAAAAATCGGGGTTGGCCCTGAAATCAAAGGCCTGCACTTCAAACAGCCGCCCGATCCAGCGCCCCACCCGATACATGGTCGCGTACATGCGTTCCCGGGCGGCGTCATCGAGATCCGTCTTGATGACCTTCAAGCGGTGCAGCAATTCGAAATGCCGATCTTTTCGGCCGGTTACGGCAGTTTGCGGCAATTGCCGGTAAAGATCCACAAATGCGGGATCAAATGCCTTTACGCAGCCGAAATCGACCAGCCCCAAACGGCCGTCGGGACAGATGATGAAATTACCCGGATTGGGATCGGCATGGATCGTTTTCAGACCGTACAAACTCTCAATGAAGAAATCGTTCAGGGTCTGGGCCACGCGGTTCACGGAATCCTGGTCCGGCGATGTCCGCAGCCATTGGTTTAACGGCAACCCTTCCACCAGTGACGTGCTCAATACCTGCCGGTTGGAAGCTTTCGGATGTACCCCGGGGATCCTGAGGCTTTTGATTTTTAGGCTCTTTCGGAAATAGCTGATATTGGCAGCTTCGTTTTCGTAGTCGACTTCTTCCAAGAGTCGGGCCTGGATTTCCTCTATGACCGGGCGGATCAGTTCATATTCGCGCAGCGGATAGAGCAGGCTCTTGATCAGGGTCACGTCACTGCGGATGGTCTCGGCAATTCCGGGGTACTGGACCTTGACGGCCAGCGATTCACCTTTGAACGAAACGGCCCGGTGAACCTGGCCCAGGCTGGCGGCGGCAAAGGCTACCGGGTCGAAGGACTTAAAAACTTCCGTGACCGGCGCCCCGAAGGCATTGCTGACGGCTTTTTTGATGAGGACCCGGTTCATGGGCGGCACCTGGTTATAGGATTTTGCCAGTTCCCGGCGCACATTCTCAGGGAAGACATCCATTTCCAGACTCAGTGTCTGGGCTATTTTAAGGGCCGTCCCTTTAAGCAGGCAAAGACCTTGGAAAACGGCTTCGGCACTCTCGTTGAAGGCCCGGTCCTTCTCCTGCTCTCGGCGGGATTTGTCGATAAACGGCTGCTTCACCAGGTACTTGAGCATCTTGCCGCCGGCCCGGGCAGCGGTCTTACCGCCGGCCAGGCCGCGCTGAAATTTACTTTTCGGTATGTTGGCCGCCACCCGGTTCCCCCTTGAATTTTCGTTTGGCCTGTTTCAGGCCTGCGGCCCGATCTTTGAAGACTTCCATCCGGCTCAAGATGTGCTGCCGGAACATAAACAGACCCAGGTCAAAAAGCTTGTTCATCAGCCCGGATGATAAAAATGCCAACGCCAGGTCCAGACTCTTGTCGTTCAGGATGCTGGTATTGGTGAATCCGTCCGACGAGTCGTGCAGCCAGTAAAATACCAGGCCCATATAGTAATCCCAGAACACCATGTAGAGCAGGTCAGCGAACATCTGGTCAGGGATTTCACCAGCTTCAATTGCCGCCTCGAACATGTCCCGGATCATATCGCCAAACCGGCCTCGAATGGGCTGCATATTCCGATAGCTTTGCCCGAGTGATAAAGAGAGCACTTTAAAACTTTCGGCCACGAATTCCCGGTCGGGCTGATATAGCTCCAGGCTCGTTTCAAAGGCGCATTGCAGCTGCTCGGCAAGCGTCAGTTCGTGAAAAGCCTCCATGTCGCGCAGCCGCTCAATCCAGGCTTCCATGTGATCCTGATAGTAGCCGTACAAAATCGTATCCTTGGTGGGGAAATAATTGTAAATGGTGCCATCCCCAATCCCAGCGGCCCGGGCGATTTCACGCATGGTGGCGGCCTTGAATCCGCGCGCGGTGATGACGTCCACCGCTGCAGCGATGATTTTCCGTCGGGTTTCCGCTTTTTGCTGGGCGCTGATTTTCATAAACCCCTCTTATCTGAAATTACATTTTTTAAATTAGGTTATTTTTACGTTTAATATAAACCGATTTCGGATTAAGTCAAGCCTGTATGACAATCGGCGCCTTTTTTCCGTCTAAAGTGATGCAGCCCATTGCCCGATAAAAGGTTTACTGCCTGCCCGTAGCCCAACGTTAACGTATGAAAGGTCATCAAAACAAATGGATATCATGGTCGGTGTCTCCGATATGAAACTCAGCAACAACCCCCGGGCGACGCTCGTCACCTACTCTCTGGGCTCATGTATCGGTATCACTATCTTTGATCCCGTTGCGGTTGTGGGCGGCCTGCTGCATTTTCAATTGCCGGATTCGGGGTTGAATGCCAATGGCGCCCAAAGGTATCCCTGTCGGTATGCCGATACCGCCATCCCGGTTTTGTTCCAGACCGCTTATCGCCTGGGTGCCCGCAAGCAGCGCCTTAAAGTTGTGGTCACCGGCGGTTCCAACCTGATGGATGCAAACAACCAGTTTGACATTGGCCGGCGTAACTATGTGGCCGCCCGCAAGATCTTATACCGCAACAATGTCCTCACCGATTTTGAAGATATCAGCGGCGGCAGCTATCGGACGGTTCGCCTGGAACTGAAAACGGGCGCACGATCATTGCCGGGGCCAGTCGCGGCGGTACCCTGTGTGTTTAGAATCTATCTCAAAAATCGGATATTGGTTCAAAGTCCAGTCTTCGCTCTATGAGCTTCCATCTTCGCTTGCCAAGCTACGCCGGACAAGCAAGGCGGCTGGGACATGCTCATCGGTCTCTCCACCCATTCGCCGGGCCAGGCCCGGGAAGCCGTCCGCGTGGGGGCCGGTTACATTGGGGCGGGACCCATTTTCAAAACCAACACAAAGGCCGATGTTTGCGATCCGGTAGGATTGGAATACCTTGAATATGGGACTCGACATATCCATCTACCCTTTGTGGCCATCGGCGGTATCAAGGTCCACAATGTCGCTGAAATCGTGGCCCGGGGCGCTACCTGTGCGGCCATGGTCACGGAAATCGTCGGCAGTGTTCATATAGAGAAGAAAATTATGGAAATCAGGAAGGTTATCAATAGTCGCCCGCCTGGTTCCAGCCAAAGAAGCGCTTGACTAACCCCTGTCCCCGCGCCAAGATAGGTCAGATGCTCACCTTGGGCTGGGGAGCAATCTGACCGGCCGTCCAGAACCGATCTGTATTGCCGAAACCGGGGCCCCCCGGATCGGGATTGCATCGTCGTGCAGTGCGTGCCGGCCCACACTTTAACCGCTATGGGAAATCCCGCAATGCCTTCACCTCTGCATGTTCTGATCTTAAAACGTCGCCCGGAGGATGCCCAACCGATTGAAACGGTTCTGCGTCAGTTCGGGTACGCGTTAACCTCCAGGGTGATCGCTACCGAGCAACAATTCCGAGAGGTTTTAAGTCAAGCCGCCTGGGATATGGTCATCTCCGGATTCGAGCTGGCCGATTTCACCGTGCTGGAAGCACTCGACAGGCTGGGCCGCACGGCACCGTCCATCCCGCTCATTCTCTTTAGCGGCTCTATATCGGAAGCTGCAGCCGTCACCACCATGGAACGGGGTGCCCGCGATTGTATTCACCCGGACAGTATCCAGCGCCTGCCTCTCGTGGTAGCCCGCGAGGTCGAAACAGCCCGGCGCCGGGAGGACCAACGGCAGGCCGAAAAAGACCGGGAGCTTTATCGCCGGCAATTGGCCGACCTGGTCCGGAATTTACCGGTCGGCGTCTACCGCCGAACACCGGGACCCAACGGCACGTTTGTCATGGCCAACCCGATGATTGCAAACATTTTTGGATATTCCTCAGTAGAAGCGTTCATCAAATGTGATTTTGCCGATCTGTTTGTGGAAAAAACCGACCGTGAGCAGTCTTACGCAACCATTGCTCGTAACGGACAGGTGGAAGGTGAAGTCCTGCGCCTGAAGAAAAGGGACGGCAGCCACTTCCTGGGATTGGTAACCGCCCACGTGGTGCGCAAAGCTGAGGGTGATATTGAATTCATCGACGGCATCATTGAAGACTATACCCAACGCAAGGTCTCGGAAGAGGCCCTGATCCAGTCGGAGAAAATGCACTCGATGGGCGGGCTGGCGGCAGGCATGGCCCATGAAATCAACAACCCCCTGGCGGGTATCATGCAAAACGCGGCCGTTCTGTCACTTCGTTTAACCCGGGAAAATGCCGCCAATCAGGAAGCCGCCGGGCAAGCCGGTACCGACTTTACGGCTGTCCGAGCCTATGCCGCACAGCGCGGTTTGATCGATCTGCTCACGCGCATCCAGGACTCCGCCAACCGCGCCGGCGGAATTGTCCATAACATGCTGCATTACGCGCGTAAAAGTACCTCCGAGGTGACCCTCAACCACCTTGGACAGGTCTTAGACCGCGCTGTGGCCCTCGCCGAAATGGACTACGACCTGAAAAAAAATACGATTTTCGTCAGATAAAAATCGTGCGTGATTATGAACCGCATTTGCCCGTCGTAAAGTGCGAGGAGAGGAAGCTGCAGCAAGTCTTTCTGAACATCCTTTCCAATGGGGCTGAGGCTATGGCGACCAACAGTGCAACCCGCAACCCCCAATTTACGTTTCGGGCTTTTAGGGACGACAACATGGTCAGGGTGGAAATCGAAGACAATGGGCCGGGCATGGACGCTGAAACCAGCCGGCACGTTTTCGAACCCTTCTATACCACCAAACCGGCCGGCGTAGGCACCGGACTGGGATTATCGGTATCCCATTTCATTATCACCAACAACCACTTAGGCGAAATCGGCGTACAGACCGATCCGGGCCAGGGCGCCAACTTTTTTATCAGATTGCCGATCGAAGGCAAGCTTTAAGCCCCGGGGAGAATGCAGGCATGGGCAACCGTCAGATGATCATTTCAGGGTACGATGATCCGAACCTGACCCGGGCGGGCATTCTTTACGAATGTACCCGGCCGAGCATGGCGGCCAGCATACACCTGCATGATGATGTCAGCCCTGTGTTTCCCTACCTCAACGCAGTCGAACCGGAATCCCGGTGGTACTCCGAGCCAAACTATGTCCAGTTTGCACGCGAAGATGTTCAGGTCACCCTCTACCCCTGCGAGGCAGTGGTGATGCCCTTTTCCAGCAAGGGGCAGGCCCTTTGGTACATCAACGCACTGGTTTCGTATTTGAACGATCTTTTTGCGCAAAGGGAATCCGTGACTCCCGACTACAAGCGGATGGCACGACCGGTTTCAGCCGTCGCCGTTTATAAACTTCTGCCCGGCACCAACTGCAAGGACTGCGGGTTCAACACCTGTATGGCCTTTGCGGCCGCGTTGGGCCGGCACATGGCCGTGCCGCACCAGTGTCCCGACTTCAGTCCCCCGCTTTACCAAAGTGCCACCTATCCGGTCCTGGATGAGAACGGGAAGCTGCAAACCACCATATCACTGGAACTCACCGACCGAACGTCTGCTCGGCCCACAGATACAATACCGGGGTCTGTCCCTGAAACAAATGCAAATCTCACGAATCGCGAGATCGAGGTCCTGCGCCTGATCGCCGAAGGGGCCACCAATCCCGAAATTGCCGTCATCCTCTCCATCAGCCCCCATACCGTGAAAAGCCATGTCATCAACATTTTCAATAAACTGGGGGTCAATGACCGCACCCAGGCCGCTGTCTGGGCCGCCCGCCACGATATCGTCCTGCCCAAAAAAAACTGACCTTTATCCCCCAAATGGGGGATGTATTTATGGTGCGCTTGTGGCAAAAGATGACTATAAACTTGCTTAAAAAAGCCTTCTTGTCCGGCAAAGGTCACAGAGCGAAGTTTGAAGCTTGGCAAGCGAAGATGGAAGCTCACAGAGCAAAGACGGGATTTTGGACCAAAATCCGTTATTTTAGATGGAGTCCAAATGAATTTGGATACCTGCTAATTCCGTATAAAGGAGTGAACAGCGATGCCCGAACTAAAAACCGCCATGGACGTATTCAAACTGCTCGAAAAATCCAATTGCCGAGAGTGCAATGAAACGACCTGCCTGGCTTTTGCCGGCGCCGTTTTCCAGGGTCGTAAATCCCTGGATCAGTGTCCCCGACTGGACCCCGCCGTTATCGCCCAATATGGGGGCAAAATCGAAAAGGCGCCGACCGCCCAGGAGGACATGGAAAAAGCCCTGGACCTGTTAAAAGACAGGGCGGCCGCCGTGAATCTTCCGGCGGTGGCCTCAAAACTGGGCGGCCGCATGGTAAACGGTCGCCTGACCCTGAAAGTACTGGGCAAGGATTTCAGTGTGGACACCGAAGGAAACCTGTATTCGGATATCCATGTCCACCCCCGGGTGGTTATCCCCATACTCAACTACATCATTGACAGCGGTGGTATTCCGCCGACCGGAAAATGGGTGCCCCTGCGCGAATTGCCCAGCGGCCAGGACTGGTACCGGCTTTTCGGGCAGCGCTGCGAAAAGCCCATGAAAAAACTGGCCGACACCTACCCGGAGCTGTTTGAGGATCTGGTCCAGATTTTCAGCGGTAAACGGGTCACCAATCACTATCAGTCCGATATCGCTGTGGTCCTGCACCCCTTGCCGAACGTACCCCTGCTGATCTGCTACTGGAAGCCGGATGAGGGACTGGCCTCCGACCTCAATTTATTTTTTGATGACTCCGCCGAAAAGAACCTGAACATCGAATCTATCTTTGCCCTGGGAACCGGTCTGGTGATGATGTTCGAGAAAATTGCCTTACGCCACGGAATTGCCTAAAACCTGATGAGCGCGTCGAACGAGTAGCCGGCAGCACCCCATGATGTTCTCTGGGCTGTAGAGGGTAAACTCATCCACGTAATATTTTGTATAAAGGTGCCGGGTGATCGCATCATCATCGGCACCGCCTTGCCGGACGATATCGAGAACTTCATTCGCAGCGGCCCGGGCATTTGCAAACGCAGCTGCAACCGCCACCCCTGAAATAACCCCCTGGTGACCGGGCCCGACAATCGCAGGCTCTAATGCTTCCAATTCCGTTAAGGTCAACATGAAGGGTTCATAGCCGGTAAAGAACAACGGGCAAAATCCTCGTCCCGGGTAATGAAACCCCAGCGAATCGGAAACAAACAAGGCCTTTTTTTCCGGCACCTGCACAACCAGATTGCCGGGTGAGTGGCCTTTAACCGGAATGCAGCGCAATGTCGCGCCGCCCAGGTCGATATCCTCCGTCTGCCCAATGACGTGATGGTCTGGGGGAAAGGTCAGGGCCTGAAGAGGCGCCCGGCCTGCGGGCAGACCAACCTCCCCGAGCCGGGTGGCAATATGCGCATCCTCGGAAACCATACCCGACAGGGCCTTGGGGTGCTGCGCGAACTCCCGGGCTCCGTCACCGGCCACCAGCCGGGCATCGGGGTAACGCTGCCTGAGACCCGGCAGGCCCGAGAGGTGATCGGTGTGGGGATGGGCCAGCACGAGATAATCGGGAGTGATGCCGAGGCCTTCTAGCTGTTCGATGACATCGTCCACAACCGCCGATACCCCCATTTCAAAAAGGGCACTGGCCCGTCTGCCACATACCAGGTAGAGATTGATAAAATAGTTGCCCAGCAGCCAGATACCCGAAGTGAGTTCAAGTGGGCAGTGATTATATTTCTCGGGTTGTTGCATTCAATGCACCTGCTATTTTCAAATTACGGATGGCCCCAACCAATGGTGACAGAAAGCAGTGGCTGGCCACAAAAGTACCCACGGGCAAGTTTAGTGCTTGACATCATTTGACATTCTCTTACACTGGGAGATAGTATTTTTAAACAATCCCAGCGCCATTCGCTGTCGCAGTTCCAGCACCGCGGCCCACACGTGAGGAACAGGTTATGGAAAAAGCCCAGAAACAGCAACCCATTATCCACCGCATCTTACCCTTTCTCTCCTGGCTCAAGACGTATCAGACCGCCTTCCTGAAGGGTGATGCCATTGCCGGTCTGACAGTCGCCGTGGTGCTGATCCCCCAGGCCATGGCGTATGCCATGCTGGCAGGCCTCCCGCCGGTATACGGTTTGTATGCCGGAGCGGTCACGCCCCTGCTTGGGGCCCTGTGGGGCAGTCTGCGTCAGCTGGCCACCGGGCCCATCGCCATCATGAGCCTGCTGGTGCTGACCACCCTGTCCCCCATCGCGGAACCCGGCAGCCCGCAATTTATTGAACTTGCTTTCTTGCTAGCCTTTCTTGTAGGGGGTATCTACCTCCTGATCGGTGTGTTTCGATTGGGCCTGATCATGTCCTTTATCAGTCACTCGGCGGTGATGGGCTTCACCTCCGCGGCTTCGCTGATCATTATTTCCACCCAATTGCCGCACCTGTTCGGCATCCAGATCGAACGCCACGAGTACATGTTTCCCAAGCTGGTAGCCATCGGCCAAGCCCTTCCCGGCCTGCACTGGCCGACCCTGGGCATCGGCCTGCTGTCCCTGATCATCATTTACGGCATTAAGAAGTTCAAGCCCAATTTCCCGGGTGCCCTGGTGGCCCTGGTCATCACGACCTTGATCGTTTATTTCCTGAATCTGCACGAGTCCGGTGTTGCCATCCTCGGCAAGAACGAGGGGGGACTGCCCCTGCCGGCCCTGCCGCCCTTTGATTTCGACATGATTTTCGCTCTGACCGGCCCGGCGGTGGTGCTGGCCCTGGTCAGCTTTGCAGAAACCTACTCGGTAGGCAAAAGCGTCGCGGCCCAAACCAAGCAGAAGCTCGATGTTGACCAGGAGTTCGTCGGCCAGGGGGTTGCCAACCTGGTCGGCTCCTTTTTCCAGTGCTATCCGGTAAGCGGCTCATTTTCCCGGACGGCCATCAACTTTGCCAGCGGGGCCCGCACCGGCATAGCCAGCGCTATCACCACGGGCACGGTGATCATCACCCTGCTCTTTCTCACCCCATTGTTGACCTATATTCCCAAGGCCTCCCTGGCGGCCCTGATTATCACTGCCGTTTTGATGCTCTTCCATCCCCGGGAAGTTTTCCGGCTCTGGAAGATGAACCGTCACGACGGCATCGTCGCGATCTGCGTGTTTACGCTCTCTTTGCTTTCCAAACCCGATTACGCCCTGTTGATCGGCATCTTGATGTCCCTGGTCTTCTTCCTCTGGAAAACCATGCGCCCGCGGATTGTCCGGATTTCCAAGGATCCCGAACTGAACATGTTCGTCAATGCCGACCTGTTTAAAAAACCGAGTTGCCCCCAGATCCTGCACCTGCGCTCGGACAACAGCATCTACTTTGCCAATGCGGAATATACCGTGGAAAGCATTGTGGAAAGGATGGCAGAAGTCGACACACCCGTAAAATTCCTGTTGCTGGACCTGCAGGCCATGGCCTTCATCGACATCACCGGCATCGAAGAGTTACGCGTCCTAAAAGAAGAAGCCGACGCCAAGAACATGGAGCTGGCTCTCATGGAAATTCACCCGCCGGTCGAGGAAGTCATGGTGAGTTCCGGCTTCATGGCCGAAATGAATCCGGAGTTGATCCTGCAGAAAAGGGGCGAGGCCATCACAGTCCTGTTCCAGCACCTGGACCACGACTACTGCAAAAACGTCTGTCCGCACGCTCTGTTTTTTGAGTGCCATACGGCGAAGTAGTTGAGCTTGTGCTGATCTCAAAATACTTAAAGACACCAAAATGAGTCCACGGTTGAAATGAAACGGTTTCGACTAGGGTCTATTTGCACAAGTTCTCATCCCAGACCTGCTTTATAAACATGCAGTTCTATTTTTATGTCTCACAGATAAGTGGCGAAAAGATTTGTCGTTCTATCTCAGATTCAAGGGATAAACTAAATTCGAAATACGAAGCACGAATTTCGAAACAAATCTAAAATTAAAAAATCAAAATGACCAAAACAGAAACTTGGTAGCTGTAAAAATAGTTGTTATTTGAATTTTTTGATCATTCTGATTTACTTTTTTGTTTGCGGCGTTCGCCTTGAGAACATTCCGGATTTCGATATTGCGGCGTGAGCCTTGAGAACATTCCGGATTTCGCATTTTAAAGGTGCACAAAATCACCATTGCGGCAGTCTTATTTTATAAGGAACTTATAGGACCCAACCCTAGCGGATTGGTGATATTGTTCCGAAACCCCTACCCTAACCAAATGGCAATGATATAATCAATTGGACTCGTACGAAAAAACAATTCTGCAGTGGCACGGCGCTGCGCATTATCACATATACTATAAAAATCTGAGGATTGTTATCGATCCAATATATACGCGGGCTTTGGCTGCTAAGCCGGTTTTAGGTGTCTCGAAAGAAGATGTGGATTCAATAGATTTTTTACTGCTGACGCATGCCCATGTAGATCATTCCTGGGATTTTCCCTATCTTGCTTCGAAACATAAACCAGCTGCGTATGTTCCGGAGGGTTACCTAAACTATTTGATCAAAAAGGAAAAAAAGTGGGGGCTTGATTTTGATTTTTCGAAGTTTCGCGCCTTAGATCAGATCAAGGGCGAATCGTTTCAAATAGCGGATATTAAGGTGACGCCATATCATATTGGGACGGAGAAGGTGGACATTTCGGTGGTGTACCAATCCTTCATAAGAGGACTCAGACACATGTCCTTTAGCGTCACGCCCGCAGGAATGAAGTTTTTGATGTATCATCTCAAAGAAAATTGTTTTGCTTTTCATTTTGACTTTCCAGCGGTCACCAAAAGCATGCTTTTTTTTGGAAATGTAACCGATCAAATCTATGGTATAGAAGATGTCCAGCAAGTGGATGTCTTAGCCCTACCTTATTGTCCTGCGAGCAAAGCATGGTTAGAACACACGCTGTATTTAATAGGTAGATTTAACTCACAGGTTATCCTAATCCATCACTATGATAATTTCTGGCACCCAATCACTCACCCCAGGTACCGAAACCTAAAAGAATTTCGAAACGCTATTCTGCAATCCTACCCAAAAGCGAGGTTGTACTTTTCTAAATTCATGCAGAAAGTTGATTTCTTGGAGGTCGCAGAATACGCGCCCGATTACCCTGACTGAAGTAAGTCCAGCATCCCGCGCGATGTAAATACGGCAACTCGAAGTCAAAAGGAAGCGCTGAACAGGCCTGCGGTTTGCTAAAGCTATTACCTTTTACCTGGAAAATTGGGAGCATTTGGTAGGTATGCAACCGAGCAATACCATCTGAAGTGTTCAAAATTTTAGCAAAATTGCACTAAAGTGAGTTCTTGGCAATATTACGCGGTTGATGCGGGAATTATTAGTTACGAAATGATACAGGTAAGGCGTCAGTAGGTCACTGTGAAATATGAAACTAAAATATTATACGCTTGAGGTGCTGGATTCAATGGGCTCACCCACAAGATCCCGGTCATCAAAAAATAGTTCGACTGATCCATCTTCAGGTACACTATATAGTGCTATGACCGATTCAGCGATTTTTGTGGCATAGGGAGCAATGGGAAAAAGGTTATGGGTACGTAGGCTGGCAACTAAGAATTGAATCCCCCTGATTATAGACTTGATGATAACCTCACTGTCATAAGTCTCTTCGCAAAGAAAAGAAAATTGGCTCTTCTCCAGCATGGAAATCAATACTTTTTTAGGATCTCTCTCTATAACGGCGTATTCGCTGATTATGAGTCGTTTCCTATTGATATTTCGTGAAATCATGTATTTCTGACGCATTGCCAGTTTCCTTTTCAGCCTTCCTCGTCGGACTCGTAGGAATCGTTACCGCCGGCTTCATCCAGCAATTCCTCAAGATTCTCTTCCGACGACAAGGTCTTTTTCTTGATTTTACGCAATCGTTTTTCTTCTTTCTTTTTCTTTCCGACCAATTCTTTCTGACGTTTCTGAAACGAATAGTTTGATCGTACCGTCAGGTCCCCCCATAGTTGAATATGATTAGAAATAAGTCAGCGTCAGAAGCCTCTCAAAGGTGTAAGTCCAAACCGGACAAGTGAGCTGCCGAAGCAACAGATTGCCCGTGGCTGCTCAAGTCCGGCCTAATACATAGCTGTTTTACTGTAATCCTTATTGCCATCACACAGATGGACGTGTAATAGCTTCTGTCCATCGTTTAGATCTGCAGAGCGATACGTCGGGAAAACGGCCCTTGCCGACCGGCCGCTTTCTTTTTACGCCCCACCCACCGACCGATGGATGATTTTGCGCCTTGGTGCTTTCTAGGATTCCGAGCCGCCGGGCCTGGAAACTTATAGTTAAAATTATCCAATCTTCGCCGTTCCACAGGACGGCCAATGGCCATATTGATTGCCCGGGCCATCTGCTTATCTTCAACAGTCAAAAGGGTAAAGGCATCCCCACGGGACTCGGCCCGGCCGGTTCGCCCGATACGATGGATATAGGCCTCAGGGGTCGATGGCATGTCATAATTGATCACGTGCGATACCTGGGCGACATCTATACCACGGGCCGCGATGTCTGTTGCCACCAGGACCTGGTATTTGCCAGATTTAAAACCGTTCATGGCATCCCGTCGCCGGGCCTGGGAGAGGTTTCCCTGCAATGAGGTTGAACGGTAGCCAACTTTGGATAGCTTTACGCCAAGCTGCCTTGCACGATGCTTGGTGCGCGTAAAAACCAAGACCGATTCGGTTGTCGTTCTGTCCAAAAGTTCAAGCAGTAGAGCCGTCTTTAAATGCGGGGCAACCGGGTAAAAGGCATGGCTCACGGTATGGGCCGGTGCTTCGTGGCCCACCTGCACCCTGACTGGATCTTCCATGACATCTTCCGCAAGCCTGCGTATCGGTTTGGACATAGTGGCCGAAAACAGCAGTGACTGGTAACCTTTTTCGGGCAGGTGTTTTATAATCCGCCGGACATCCGGTAAAAATCCCATGTCGAACATCTGATCAGCTTCGTCCAGAACCAGCATTTCCAATCTGGAAAGATCCACGGTCCGACGGCCGATATGATCCAGAAGTCGTCCAGGGCAGGCCACGATGATATCGGCGTGCCTCAATTTCCGTATCTGCGGTTGAATACCGACCCCACCATAAACGGTAACGCTTCGCAGTCCGGTGTGCATTCCCAAGGTTTCAATGGTTTCATTAATCTGTTCAGCCAGTTCTCGGGTGGGGGCAATGATTAGGGCACGTAACTTGCCCGGGCCTCCGGGTATAAGGCGCTGCAGGATGGGCAACACAAATGCCGCCGTCTTACCGGTGCCGGTCTGGGCCAGTCCCATCAAGTCACGGCCTTGCATAATCTGGGGAATGGCCCGAGTTTGAATTGTGGTCGGGGTGGTAAATTTAGCAGTGGCAATGCCGGCTGCGATTCGGGGTTCAAATGAAAAATCTTTAAAATTCAAATTTCTAACGTCCTTGTTCAATTGTTGTTTCATGTTTTGGTTCAATAACCCCTTCTACGAAAGGGTCTTTTTCTACGTCTTTTTTTGCGGCCCGAGTCCGCGGGCCTGACAATGATATTTTTACTGTCCACACGTTTACCGTTCAACGCCTTAATGGCTTGGTCCGCTTCAGAATTACTGGGCATCTCGATAAAACCGAATCCCTTAGGGCGACCTGTATACCGGTCTTTGATCACCTTAACATTCTCAACTTCACCGAAACTAGCAAAGAGCGCCTTTAATGTTTCTACCCCAGCACTCGGTGAGAGATTTCCGATGTATATATTCAAACGCAGTACTCCTTTTTTATGTCAACACTGATATACCCGGCAGACACGGTATGTGTTGCCACTATCAACAGGCAGCGCGATGTTCAAGAATACAAACGTCGGTGAGTGTAAAGATGGTGAGTCCTTAACCCAGTTTAAACGAACTAAAAATAGGCAGCACATTTCCTGAGGATCAATTATCAACGGGAGGATAGCGTGCCCTCAGAATCAAAGGCGCGCTACTTTTCAGATGTTGAAATTAGCTTACGGTAACATTTGCTGCTGCAAGGCCTTTCTGACCCTGCTCGATGTCAAAAGAAACACGGTCGCCTTCATTGAGGCTTTTAAATCCGGTGGCATTGATAGCAGAATGGTGGACGAACACATCCGGTCCGAAATCCTGTTCAATAAAGCCAAACCCTTTTTTGTCGCTAAACCATTTAACCGTTCCAGTAGTCATGGAAAGATCCTCCTTTCGATAAAATTGTCAAAATTTTAGACTGGAGGATGTAACGCAGAGAAAGGTGGAGTCCTTCAGAAGAAAATCGCCCCGCATTTTCAATGCGAGGCCTAGTTGATTGGCTAAACAATAACACTTGTGGGTACAAAAGCAAGTTATTTGTCTAACATTTTCGAAATCATAAATTACATCGTACTGTTACCTTGCGAAATTAATCAGTTTGTTAGTGATTATTACTATGCTTGGCTAAGTTATAGTTAGCCCATTCATTAAGTGCACTTTGTGCCATTGGCTGTATAACAATCGAGGCTTTTCAATCTCCCCACTAGAACCTTACATTACCTTTAATCTAATATCGCATCTTAATTTGTTGCTTTACCTTAAAGGTTGTTGTAGATTTCATATGCTTAAACCAATAGATAATCTCCGAATCGGCTTGGCTCTGTTAAGCTACCCTACCGTTAATGGTAACCATCTGACTTCGGCAGCAGATATAAGATCTGCGCGAAACTCTTCCACGTCAGATGGAAAATAATGCCGCCTCCAAATCCATACCACAAAGATATTGCCGGCAACGGAACTAGTTTAAAGCGTGCGTTAACATTTGACCTCAACTATTTTTTAACTCGGATAGTTTTAAATGAGGTTTACGATGGGAAATACGTGCGCTGCAAAAAACTACGTTCGTTATTTTCAGGATAAGTACCAAGGCCGGGTGGCCATTGGAGTGGGCTATACTGAAGACCTTGCGGAAATCTACCCTCTGGTTATTCAAAATGAGGACAAAGACGCCATCGGGATTGTGGCTATAAATGTCATGCCAGGTGAAGAACGCGTTGTATACATATACCACTGGGGTGCATTTGAATCGCTACACGGAATCGGATCGTTAATTTTGCGAGAACTCTGTGATCAGGCTGATAAGTTCAATGTTTTCTTAAAAGTCAGCCCAATTGTTATGCCAAACGGTAAAGACCCAACAATGGCTACTGAGCAATTGATTGGGTGGTACAAGAAATTTGGGTTTAGGGGCGGTTCTGGGCTTTTAAGAAATCCTCTTACTCTCAAGAGATGAGCTAACCACTAACACAACATGAAATCGCCAGAGGATACACAAGTCGAATCGGGTTTTATGTTTAAGTACATCCCGATTTTTTTCCAGCGATTTAGGTTAGAGTATTATCGAGAAGAATATTGTATTGAATTTTTCGTAAATGAGAAGACGACGGGAAACACGATCTCAGCTTCTATAGTCTTGTCATATAATCCTTCTAACGACGAGCTTCATGTGTCCCGATTTCACCCTGAATTGTATTTGGAGCCAGATTCCAAATATATGTCGGCAGTTTGTTTCTATCTCATCATACAACATAGTTCTGGTATATTTTCAGTAACTAGTGCCTGTCATATCAGCCTTGAAACTGTTCCGTACATTTGTGATGAATTTTATAAAAAACTCAAGGATTTCAATTTTTACATAAATAGACGCGGGTTAGGTAATGTTGTGGAATTGGAAAGTGATATGAGAAAGTATGCTACGGATACAAGCATGATTATCGAACACATTTATGGTCCTAGCGAGATACCGTTCATGAAATAATTTGGTCACCTTTTACTTTTTATTGATAACTTCAAGCTGATACATATCATGAAGCCGAAAGCCACGTGATATCTCTTGTCAATTTCAAGCACGTCTTCTTGGTACCGCATATGCTATAGAGCAAGAGCGTCTTTTGGTATCACCACGTCAAGCCTTTATCAAGGTTGTTTGCATGGTCCATAATTAATGCATAGAAAACCACGATTCTTAAAAATTGAAAAGCAGGTGATAGATAGTGATCTCATTCGGCATGTTTCATGTTCTCACTACTCGCTTTGTTTAGATGAGGCTGCACATCTCAATGAGCTTTTTGATTGTAGGTCATGCTCATTTTATATACGGCGTCCTCGAATCGATCCTATTCTATATTTGGATGGAAATTATTGTTAGCTCAAAGAAAGAATATTCTATTGAAATTCAAGAAAACCAATAAAGTGTCACCAGCGCATGTATGCAACGGCTGCGGGTCATGTTGCAGGGGTTTTGCATACATTCGGTTATTTCATAACGATATCAAGACGCTTGAAAGCTTCACGGGACAAACCTCGGAAGAATTCACTAACTATATTGATAAAGCCGGACAGAAGCGTTTTATGAAATTTCAAGAGAACGGGGATTGTATCTTTCTGAATATGATAGATGGCTCCTATTCATGTAGCGTATATGAAGCAAGATCCGTAACCTGTAGACGGTATCCCTCTACCGATATTCAAAAAGAAACCTGTCGTTTAAATAGTGACCGTTAATAGTAAAGAAGAGTGTGAGCTAATAAGCGACTGTTGTTGGCTCGCGTCGCTTGTTGCAAAGCTGGCATGTAAATGCAATCCAACTCCTTAGCGCTAAATGGACTTAAGCAACATATTATGATAGACCAAAATCATGAGACGCCTGACGATTATGTCAGGTAAAGGAGTATAAAGATACATGTCGAATTCAATTGATAGCCTTCCGCATGATGAAACTAGACAAATCGAAGCAGAGCTAATATCAAGAGGCTTTGTCAAAGCAGATCAATTTTCTAATCTTAAAAAAGGCGAATATAAAGTAACGTGGCGTCATGGTAATGCTGAGCCTTTTGGAGGTGCTGCGAGATTTAATATTGAATGGCAAGAGTAATACTCGATTGCACAGAATACCTTGGGAACCTGATGCGTATCAAACTATTTTCAAAAATTGGGCAGGGCCATAAGTCATATAAGTTTTCTAAATGATGCATTATGCATGCATCTCTGGCAAGTTCAGCCTTGCTCACCAGCATGGGTTATCTAAATTCCCACTAAAAGTTCTTTTCTTGCCACACCTTTCGGCAATAACTCCAAGGCGGCATAAATACTTATAATTAAAAGACATTTATCAACATATTATTTTGGATCGTTTCTTATTACCTCGATCAGGAGATCCCTATGAACAAGCTGGAATTGATTGAAGCCCTGAAAAGTGAAGCTGGTATAGAAAAGAAAGAGGCTGCTGCCGTCGTGAAGCTGCTTTTCGACAAGATGACTGAAGCACTTACAAGCGGTGACAAGGTTGAAATTCGTGGGCTTTGCTCATTTTATGTTAAAGAATACATAGGATATACCGGGCGTAATCCGAAGACTGGTGAGAAGGTTGAGGTTAAGCCCAAAAAACTCCCCTTCTTTAAAGCCGGGAAAGAATTAAGGAAGAGAGTTGATAAATAACCATCTCCACGTTCACAGGAAAATATCTATGAAAATCCTATTGATCGAGGAAAGGTGAGATTCCATTTATGAAATAAAACATATGAATTGGGCACTGGCTACCATCTGGAGACTGAGATGGTCCTGTTTATATCTCTATGTCAAAACACATTCAAATATCTCCGGCAAATCACAAGCAAGATCTGTCGACCGAATACTACGACCATCATTCCGCAGCTACACCGATATGTCAAAAGGCGTGGATTATCCAATATAACCCACGCCTCAATTGGCCACTGCTGTCTATTATATCTAACGGGCAGAGACACCTCACCTGTAAGACAGGTCTTTTCTGAATAGTGCTAAAATGCCCCTAACTGACACGGTTTAACCTTAATTCCCTGCCCCTCGCACACATTGCTGACATTCAACCTGGACACCTTGAACTGGTCGGCAATCTCCCAGAGAACACTGCAGGGAACCTTCCCATCCTGGACTGCGGCCTGGATTGCCGCCAGCAGGTCTGCCGGCGGATCGGTTTCGGCCTTTACGATTTTTTTGTCGGGCTTGTAGCCGAACAACCCCAGCTGGCACTTGGAAAGAGAAATCTCAAGGGCATCGGCAGCCTGGCCGACTTTCAAAGGGTCGATCTGCTGGTCTTTGGCGATGTCATGGGCCACGGCACACGGCAGCATCCCATCGCGGAGGCGCTGGTTGATCTCAGCGGCCAGGGCCGGATCCGGTTTTTGAGTCGATTTTTCTTTTTCTTGCAATGACATGGTACTCCCTTTCTGGTTAAAACCGCCTTAAGTGTAGGTTCCATCTCAAATGTTTATTCTTCATTATCGGTCCGCTTAAGATCGAATTGCAATGACCTAGATCAAATAATCGGGTTTGGGGTGTCATAATCTTCGCGCTACGGATTCGGTTTGACGTGTGTGACAGCGCAATCCGGTTAGGCAAATAAAAGCCCGGCTGCCATCAACACCGGTGTCGCCAGGTTGATAATCACATTCATGCCCATATAGGGCAACAGCTTTTCTATATCGTCATGGTACCGATAGGCCCCGATGGCCGCCGGGACGGCTACCAACGCCGTCAACATACCGATCAGGGCTTTGCCGGGCAGCCAGTTTACCGCAACGCCAATCCCCAGGGTCAGATATGTCAAGATGAGGAAGAGCGCGTATATGTGGCTGCTCTTTTTGCGTCCAATGACGATGGGCAGGTGTTTGCGCCCGATACTCCTGTCCGCGGCGACATCCGGAAACTGGTTCAGTAACAACAAGTTGCTTACCAGAAAAAACGGCACAAGGGATGCCACAAAGGCGGTTGGGCTGTAAACCCCGGTGAGCGCAAAATGGGTCCCCATTACCATCAGTGGACCGAACCCCAACCCCGGGGCAATCAGGCACATCAAGGGATCCCGCGTAAACCAGGTGGTATAGCCGAAGACCAGGATCAATCCGGCCAGGCCCAGCGGCAGCAGGGCGCTTCCCCGCGTCAGCATGAAGATGAAACCGATAACCGCCGTTACGGCAAACGACGCCCAAGCTGTTAACAGGGTAATACGTGCCATTTCCGGGTTTTCGGGCAGGGTTCCGCTGCCACCGCTGAAAGGCGTGCGGTTGGTTTTCAAGTCCAGGCCGGACTTGAAATCATAGTACTCGTTAAAGGCATTGACGCTGATGTGGGCAGCCACGGCACCGATGAACGCCAGCAGGGCTGCCGAGGTGCTGACCCCCCCTGACTGCCAGACCGCGGTCCCGATCCCCAGCAGGACACAGGCCGGTGTCAGGGCCAGGAAAGGAACCCGCATGGGGCCAATGATATGTCTCAAAGTGGGCATGGCAACAATTAGCGATCCATTTTCCTGACGATGATATCCGGCAGGCCGTCCGGTCACACCGCCCGAAAATTTAAAACCAGGATATGAGTGCTATATCGAAGAATTTTATCGTGGTAGAAGTAGTTAAAGTTGCTTTTGCAGGTCTGCAATCTCTTTTTCGAGCTGCCTGTATTCGCGGATGTCCTCGCCCACGCCTTTGCGGGTCCGCAGATTGTCATTGAACAGCCGCTCTTTGGCTGCGTTCCGCTCATTGGTCAATTTTTGGAGGGTGCCGGTATCTGGGGACCCACCCTGCTCAAGGGCTTTGATTTCGCTATCCAGCCGCCGGATACGGTCGATGTCCTTTTTCCCCTGGCGCTTGACATACCTGCGCTTGGAGTAGATTCTTTCAAACACGGTCTCTTTTTTTCCTTCCAGGGCCCGAATCTGGGCCCGAACTTTTTTGCGGTCGTACCGTGATTTGGGTTGCTTGGCTTTGGGGGGTTTGGACCGGGGTTGAACCGTCTGGGCGGGTTTTCGCCGGTAGACCGGAGCAGCCACGGAGCCTTCTTTCTCTTCGTAGGAGCGTTCGACCGATACGCCTTCCGGCAGCTCTTTTTTATTCGAAAAGTGTTTTACCCCGTGTTCGTCGGTCCACTGGCGCAATTCAGCCCCTGCCGGCATCGCCGCTAGGAGCAGGCTGAAAGTGAGCGGAATGATGAAAGGGGGTCTCATTTCTCGAGTTCCTGGATCTCCTGTTCCAATTCTTTGTAGCGCTGCACCTCCGCCTTGGTACCTTTGCGCCCCCGGCCGCTTTTATGGATAAATTTATCCTTGGTCTCCTGGTATTCCTCCTCCAGGGCCTTTATCTTTTTCGGGTCGGCATTCGGGTTCTTGCGCAGGGCTTCCAGTTCCTGGTCAATGCGCTTGAGTTTGTTGATGTCTGATTTTCCCCGCCGTTTGATGTAACGGCGCTTTTTGGAAATGCTTTCACCCAGAGCTTCCTTTTCGGCCTTTTTGGCATCGATGGCGTCCTGGCGGGCCTTCTGTTCCTTGGCCGTGGCCGCATCCTTTTCCCGCTGCTGATTGGCCGCCTCCGTCTCTTTTATGATGGCGGCCTCACGGGCTGAGCGTCCCTGAGTTTTTGTCCCGCTGGATTTTATTTCTTTCTTGGTTTCTACCGGGGTACCAGCGGGCGCCTGTAAATTGGAAAAATGGCGGACACCATTTTCGTCAACCCACTGATACATATTCGCCGCGGCAACCATGGGTAGGAAAACAATCAGGAGAACCAGCGGCAGAGTTTTTATGCGTATCATTTCTTCCCCCTGTAAGGCAACCTTGCTTTTAGGAGTGCAAAGAATCAAAATTCACGGTATTTTCATTAATATATAACAATAACACAGTTGTGGGTTGCCTGCAAACTTAAGAGGGGGGCATCGTCGGCTATAAAGGCGCCTCCGCTGTTTTAAACCCCTTTGAAAACCGGGGCGCGCTTTTCCTTGAACGCCCGGGGGCCTTCCTGGGCGTCGCGGCTTAAGAATACCGGGACGGCCAGTTCCATTTCCCGGTTGAGTCCTTCCTGCACGGACATTCCAGTGTTTTCAAGGACCGCTTTTTTCACATTCTGAACGGCCAGCGGGCCGTTTTTGACGATGATCTCAGCATATTTTTGGGCCTCATCCATCAACCGGTCCGGCGGTACAACCCGATTGACAAAACCCCATTGCAGCGCTTGACCGGCATCGATCATTTCACCGGTCAATAACATCTCCATGGCCCGGGCGTAGGGAATTTGCCGCGGCAGGCGCACCGTCGACCCGCCCGCCGGAAAGATCGACCACTTTACCTCCTGCAGCCCAAAGCGGGCGTTTTCGGATGCTACCCGGATGTCGGCGGCATAGAGCAATTCAAAACCACCGGCAATAGCATTGCCGTTGATGGCCGCCACCACCGGCTTGAAAATATCAAAATCGCGTAAAAAGGCCCGCATGGAGATCGTCGGATCCGCTTGAATTTGCCGGTCGGCGTCCGTTTCCGGGTGGCGCGCGCCGGTAAAAAGGGGGATCAGTTTCGCCAGATCGGCGCCGGCACAAAAAGACGCGTCACCGGTGCCGGTGATAATGATACACCTCAGATCCTCATCGTCCCGGTAATCTTCCCAGGCAGCTACAAGCTCCAGGACAGTCTCCGGGTCGACCGCGTTGTGGGCTTCGGGACGGTTCAGGGTCAGATAGCCGATGTGGTTTCTTTTCTCATAGAGAAGTGACATCTATGCTCTCCCGTTTTTAGTTGAAGTCAATTATATTTTTGAATCTGATTCAATCTGCAGGTGACAATTATTAGGTGATCCACTGAGCGGCGTCAAGGCGTTTTTGAATCCGATTATAATTTCGAATACTTTGCAACTCTCTGTGCATTTTCGTATTCTATACATTGCCCATCGGGAGGCGGTTAGAGGAACTTGAATCTTCCGGGGAGCGGTTCCCGACTGCCGGAAGAAGATCCGCTGGGGCGCCACCAAAACGCACTCCCCGCAAACATTGACAGCACCAAGGCAATCAAAGTAGAAGATATATTTTTGACAGACAGGCAATCCATGGAGGAAATCAGGATTACCAGGGCCCGTATAGACATCTGCCGTCAAGATCACCCCAAACACCCTGGCATTCTTCCGATAGTTTAAAAATAGACTTTCATCAACAGGTATCAATTAGAAAAGTGCAATCATGAAGAAAATACTCGGCATCAGCGGTTCGCCGCGCAAACCCGGCAACTGCGAAATCATGTTGAAGGCGGTCGCCCGCAACGTTCCCGAAAATCACGACCTGCACCTGCTGCGGCTGGCGGATTTTGATCTGCGCCCCTGCAAAGGCTGCTATCGCTGTCTGTTCAAGGATAAAAAATGCGTCCTCAAAGATGACATCTACCAGATTGTTGACGCGCTGGCCTGGGCCGATGCGATCATCGTGGCAGTGCCCACCTACTTTCTGGGCGCCAACGCCATGTTGAAATTGTTGCTGGATCGCGGGTTGTGTTTTTACGGGCATATCGAAAAACTGTGGGGCAAACCTTCCATCGGGATTGGAATCGCCGGGATCGCCGGCAAAGAAGGCGCCACACTGCTGGGCATCGAGCGTTTTCAGCGGATCATGCTCGCAGAGGTCAAGCGCACCTTGATGGTGTACGGTGCACTGCCCGGCGAAGTCTTCATGAACCCGGAAAACCTTGACACCGCAAAAGCCCTGGGCCGCGCCCTGTTCCAGCCGGCTCCGGCCTCGGAAGAACCCTGCTGCCCGCTGTGCGGCTCACACACGTTTCGCTTTCTGGGCGGCAACCAGGTCCGTTGCATGCTGTGCAGCAATGACGGCACCATCAACCTGGCTGCCGACATCCCGGCATTCACTATCCGTGGCAGCGGCCATGATCTTTTCTTAAAGGAAGATGACGCCCTGGAGCATGAAAACTGGCTGGTGGGCATGAAAGCGCGCTACCTGGCAAACAAGGAAGCCCTGAAAGCGATCACCAAAGCCTACCGGAAGGATGGGACGTGGGTAAAACCTGAGCGTCAGATCTAATCTTAACCTGCTGAAAACTCATCTATCTCACCGAGCTGCGATCGTCTGTTTTCCAGAAAAAGGGTCAGGGCAAGGGTGATCCGGTTACCAGCCAGAACGAACCCGAAATGAATTGGCGGCACTGGCCATCTCCCTATGTTTCCCGGTCAACAGTAAGGTCACATCGTCATGGATTTCTCGTGTGGCTTTGACCGCCGGGGCAACCTTGATGACTTCCGGCCGGGTGCCGGCAATGAAGGGGATTGTTTTGTTCATTCGAGGTCCATATGTTGAAGGAAATATTAATCTTTTTAGCTATTGACCGGCAGACGGTCAAGGCAGCCGGAAACGGGTGAAATGGTTGACCAACCCGTATGTGATTGTTATTGATTAACTATGAAAAAACAATTCGATACCATCGTAGCCCGGATCGGTAAGATCGTCCTGGGCAAAGATGAACAGATCCGGCTGGCGCTTACCTGCCTGTTTGCCGGCGGCCACCTGCTGATTGAAGACCTGCCCGGAATCGGCAAGACTACCCTGGCCAAGGTGTTGTCCCGCTGCCTGGGCCTGAACTTCCGCCGCATCCAGTTCACCAGCGACATGCTCCCCGGTGATATTCTGGGAACCTCGATCTTCGAACAGAAAACCGGGAGTTTCGTTTTCCACCCCGGGCCGATCTTTACCCAGGTTCTTTTGACCGATGAGATCAACCGGGCCACGCCCAAAACCCAGAGTGCCCTGCTCGAGGCCATGGAAGAACGCCAGGTCACCATCGAGGGTGAAACCCGGCCCTTGGAAAAGCCGTTTTTCGTTATTGCCACCCAGAATCCACTGGAGCAGTCGGGCACCTTTCCGCTGCCCGAATCGCAGTTGGATCGTTTCCTGATGCGGATTCAACTCGGCTATCCGGACCGGGCGTCCGAACGAATTCTCCTGGAGCAGGGGGATTCAACCCCCCTTTTCGAAAAGATGACCCCCAGTTTAAAGGCCGGCGACGTGTTGAAAATCCAGCAGGCCATTACCGGCATCCATCTTTCGGAAGCGTTGCTGGAGTATGCTCAGGACCTGCTGGTTTACACCCGTACCACTTCCCAGTTTTCTGTGGGTCTCAGCCCGCGCGCCGGCCTGGCGTTGCTGCGGGCCGCCCGCGCCTGGGCCTATTTGAACGACCGCGACCACGGTCTGCCCGAAGATCTGCAGAAGGTGTTGCCCTGGGTTGTAGGTCATCGCCTGCGGTCGGCGGAAAACGCTGCTGAGTATCCGACCGACGCCCTGATGGCCATGTTCCGCGAAGTTCCCGTCCCCTGAGCATCCGCAGACCTTCTCGGCACCGCAGGGACGGCCGCAGTTTAGCTTGTTTTACCGACAGAGTACTATGAATTATACAGCCGCCACACCGACTGGTAAAAAACACCACCCGTTGCCGACGCCGAAATCCAAAGCGGCCCAAACAGATCCCAAAATTCATGTCCGCCCAACCCGGTTTGGACATACCTTCCTGTTCATTCTGGCGGCCATGCTGGTAGGCTCACTCAATAGTAACAACAATCTCGGTTTCCTGTTGACCTTCCTGCTGGGCAGCATGGCCGCGGTTTCGATCTGGCATACCCGCCGTAACCTGGCCGGTATAAAACTGACCTATATACGCGCCAAGCCGGTGTTTGCGGGCGAAACCGCGCACTTTGAAGTGTCGCTCCAAAAAACCGATCCGGCCGCCCGGGCCATTGACGTCCGCCTGACCGCAGAGCACCCGTCTTCAATTGATCGGGTAGATGCGTCCCCGGCGTCAGTGACGGTCGGCATCCCCACCGGCCGGCGGGGTCTGCTGACGCCGGAGCCCGTGGAACTTTCTACCTGCTATCCTTTCGGACTCTTCAAGGCCCGGGTGAACTTGTCGCATTCGGCCGGCTGCCTGGTCTATCCACGCCCCATCGATGGTTCCTTGAAAACAGTCCCCGGCGAACCCGTAACGGGGACCGGTTCAGGACAGTCCGGAACGGGGGTGGACGACTTTGCCGGGCTGAAACCCTATCAACCCGGTGATAGCCTCGGCCAGATCTCCTGGAAGGCTTTTTCGCGGGGGCAGGGTTTGTTGATCAAGCAATTTACAGGCGAAGCGGGTCGCATGCTGACCATCGACTGGCACGCGGTTAAAGAACCAAACCTTGAACGCAAATTGTCGCGCATGTGCGGTATGGTGTTGAACGCCCACCAGGCCGGGCTTCAATTCGGCTTGCGCCTACCGAAGGTTGCGGTCACACCGGCGCGGGGGGAAAATCATCTGCGCGCCTGTCTGGCACACCTGGCCTTGTTCGGACTGCCCGGCGGCACGGCCGCTTCCGCCAGCTTTTCCGGGCCACGGCCGAGTAAGCCGGACGACAGCCGGTTCGCCAGTCGTCAGGAGGTGTCCTAGTGGAGGCCCCTTCTCCGGATCGCGGGACACAATACCTGCCCTACATCCTGACGGCACTGGTCGTGGCCCTGGCGCCGCACGTGTTTCGCCTGCCGCTGTGGATCCTGGCCTGGGTCCTGGGTTTTTGGGGCTATGCCTGGGGCATCGCCCGACAGGGCTGGCTGGTGCCGGGAACCAAGACACGCCAGATGATGACATTGGCCGGACTCATTGTCGGCCTGACAACCTACGGATTTTCGTTCGGTCTCGATGCCGGGGTCGGGTTACTGGCTCTGATGGTTGGTTTGAAGCCCCTTGAAATCCGTAATCATCGCGATCGTATGATGACGCTTTTTTTGAGCTATTTCCTGGTCATCACCAACCTGTTCTACTCCAATGCCCTCGGCATGACCCTTTACATGGGATGTTCGGTGTTCATTACCACAGCAGTGCTCATCCGCATTAATGACGCTGGTGGGAACTTTGGGCATACCCTGCGCATGGCGGGCCGCATCATGGTGCTCGCCCTGCCCCTGACCGTCGTTTTGTTCGTGTTCTTTCCGCGACCTTACGGCGGTCTGTGGGGCACACCGCGGCCGACATCCGGCAAGATCGGTTTTTCCGACCGATTGATGCCCGGCAGCGTGACGGACCTGGTGGATGATTCCACCATAGCCTTTAGGGTAGAATTTCAGGGCCCGCCGCCGCCCCAGCATCAAATGTACTGGCGCGGCATCGTGTTTACGCACTTTGACGGCCGCACCTGGACGCCGGGATTCCGTTCCTGGCGCTATCTGCCGCCCCTGGCCGATACCCAGCCGGTTTCGCATACGGTTACCCTCGAACCCCACCGCCAGCGCTGGCTTTTCGCCCTGGACCGGCCCTTTGAAAGTTCGCGACGGACGCGAATCTATTCCGATGGCACCCTGCGCACCTGGCGCAAGGTAAACACCCTGTTCCGCTATGACGTGGTATCCCATACCCGCTACGATACCGGCGCCTTCCTGGCTGAAGACCAGCCGACGCTGTACCTCCCCGAAAAAGGCAACCCCGCAGCCCGGGTCCTGGCGCAACGCTGGGTGGCCGCAGCCCAAAAACCCTTGGACATCGTCAACCGGGGGCTGACATTTCTGAGAAGCAACCAATTTTTATATACCCTGCAGGCGCCGCCCGTTGGCCCTGACATGGTCGATGACTTTCTGTTTAAGACGCGCAAGGGCTACTGTGAGCACTATGCCACCGCTTATACATTCCTGATGCGGGCAGCCGGTATCCCGGCCCGCATCATAGGCGGCTATCTCGGTGCGGAGAAAAATCCTTTTGGGGATTATGTCATCGTGCGTCAATCCGATGCCCATGTGTGGGTGGAAGTCTGGCTGCAGGAATCGGGCTGGACCCGGGTCGATCCGACTTCGGTGGTAGCCCCGGCGCGGGTCAGCGGGGGCGTAGCGGCCGCTTTGGCATCGAGTGACCGGGCAGCCCTGGGTCAATCATATGCTTACCTGGGCCCCCTGGCCGATACCTGGAAGCAAATCCAGTTTGGCTGGGATCTGGCCAACAACCAATGGAACCAGTGGGTAATAGTCTACTCACGCGCCCAGCAGCGGGCCCTTTTTAGGGGACTGGGTCTGGATGCGGGGGGCTGGAAAACACCCCTTCTGGGGCTGGCCGCAGTAATTGTGGGTACCGGCCTGTACACCATCGGACTTCTTTTGCTGGCTGCCCGCCGCCGCCCGGGCACAAAAGAGTCCCCCGATGAAGCCCAGCAGGCCTACTTGTCGTTCTGCCTGCGGATGGCTGCAGCCGGCCTGCCGCGGGCGCCCTTCCTGGGTCCGCGGGATTATGCGCGCGCCGTCATTGCCGCCCGACCTGACCTTGAGCCGGATGTCCGCCTCATAACCAATCTGTATGTCGGTATCCGCTATGCGCGCGGTAGCCGTCCCGATCACCTGCACGCTTTGAAATCGCTTGTCCGCCGCTTCAAACCGGGTAAAGCGCACACTGTCTGACTCACCATCCCAAATTATTTTCTGTTTCATAACGGACTATTCAACTTCATTTGGCGGCACCCAGCTTTATCTATTAACCAAAAAGGACTTGACGCGGCCCTTTTATTTGTATATTGAATTTTGTATTCAAAATACAATATACAAAGTTAGCGGGCCTCACACTAACTCCGGAGGGGATCTCACATGAAGAATCTAGGCGCTGAATATGAAAATCTGGACCAGAAAGTCTACCAAATCATAAAGCAGATGATCGAGGACCGCACCTTGCTGCCCGGGCAGAAAATCCCCCAGGAAAAACTGGCCGGAGAACTGGGCGTCAGCCGCACGCCCCTGATCAGTGCCCTGAAGTTTCTCGAGCATGAACGGCTGGTGGCGTCCAAACCCCGCCGGGGCTACTTTGTCCGTCTGTTCTCCCGCAAAGAAATGATCAGCATTTTTGAAATCCGTGAAGTCCTGGAAGGCCTGGCGGCCCGCAAAGCAGCCACTAAAATCACCGATGCCGAGATCAAGACCCTGAAAGGTTTTTTTAAAGGATTTACCGGAACCAAACGCATTACCAATATCCAGGCCTACTCGAAAGAAGACAAAAAGTTTCATACATTCATTACCCGTACCGGTTCGAAGGAACTTCTAACCACCATGCTGCAGACCTTTAACATTATCAGCCTCGCCTATCAAAATCTGCTCCATGAAGGATTGATTCGGGCACCTGACGAGACGATTAGGGAGCACCATGAGATTATCGACGCGATCTGCAACCGGGATGCAAAGCGGGCCGAAAATCTCATGCGGCGGCATTTTCAGAAAGGCATTGCGCGACTGAAAGAAGAGAAAGGCAAGCAGCAGATGACCGTCATCAAAGGAGGTGAGTAGACCAGTACAGCGAGTATGGCTTGCGGCCGGCCTGCTGACCGGTAGCGGGCACACCAGGGAGATGTCCAGCTTAACCGTAAGGCCGCGAATACGCCCTTTCTGGCATAGGGCAAAAATAGCAACCACTAAACATTTATTTGGAGGTATTGAAATGAAAAGAATCTTAGCGCTTAGTCTGGTAATACTTCTGGTAATCACGACCGGTGCATACGCCGGCAAGGCCTTTCCCAGAAGAAACATCACCGCCGCAGTGGTTTGGGGCGCCGGCGGGGGTACGGACACCTGCGTCCGCATGATCACGGCTGAGATGGCCCCTTTTCTTGGCGTGAACATCAATGTGATCAATAAGACCGGCGGCGTGGCCGGATCGGTCGGCATGAGCTACGCTTACAAACAGAAACATGATGGCTACACCCTTTGTGGCCTGTCCGAATCCAATGTGACCGCCGGTGTACAGGGCGGCTGGGATAAGAAATTCGATGTCTGGGACACCTTTATCGTCGGCGGCAGCCCGGATGTTATTTCCGTGACCCCGGATGCACCGTATAAGACTTTCAAAGAGCTGATCGAAGCGGCCAAGAAAAGCCCGGGCAGCATCAAGGCGGCTGCCAGCGGCGCCGGCTCCATCCATCATTTGAACCTGTTGGCAATTGAAAACGGCAGCGGGGCCAAATTCAACTTCATCCCCTATAAAGGTTCCGCCCCGGCTCAGAATGCGGCCATGACCGGTGAAGTGACCGTGATCGTCACCTCCCTGGCCGAGCAGCAGCAGCTGCTGCGCGGCGGCAAACTGCGCGCCCTGGGCATGCTGATCCCGGATTCCTTTGCCGTTGAAGGCCTGGGCACTATTCCGTCTACCTTCGATACGTATCCGAATCTGTCCAAGTACCTCCCGATCTCACAGGCCATCGGATTTGCCGTTCCGGCGGACGCTCCGGCCGATGCCAAAGCTGCCATAGACAAGGCCTTCAAGAAAGCCATCGCCACCGATAAGGTGAAGGGCTGGGCCAAGGCCAATTACTACCTGCTTTCGGGCAAGAGCGGTGCGGAATCCAAGGCTGTATTCAACGCGCTGGAATCCAACTTTGCCTGGACCCTCTGGGAACTGGGCGCCGCCAAAGTCAATCCTGCAAAACTGGGGATTCCGAAACCATAGACCGTTTTGGCGTGAAAAGTGAGAGGGGGCTGGTATCGGCTGATACCAGCCCGGGAGCCGGGCGAGGGTCTCCTCGGCAGGGTATCTTCGCCCGGGTCCGTATGAATCATAAACGTATCAAGAGGATTAATCAACCATGCTGGAAAAAGACACGCTGAGAAAAGCGGACATCTTTTCCGGAGGACTCATCTTCCTGTTCGGGTTGTTCGTTGTCTACCAGGCTCTGCAGATGCCCATGAAAGACACCTATGGCGGCGTCCAGAATGTCTGGTATGTCTCACCGGCCATTTTCCCCCTGTTTATCGGTGCCATCATTGCCCTGCTGGGCATCGCCCTTACAGCCATTGCCCTGAAATCCGTAGGCCTGCGGCAGTTGGGGGCGGTCTTGGGCTACCTGGCCAGCGCAGAACTGGTCGCCTTTTTGAAACAGCCGGCAACCATCCGGTTTTACGCCATCATGTTGGTTTTCAGCAGTTTCATTTTTATCATGCTCCCGCGAATTGATTTCTTTCCGGCGACCGTCTTTTTCCTGATGGTATTTATCAGTATGTTCTATTTCGATGATGACCAATTGCTCTTCAAAATCATGTTGTTTTTCATCGCGGTAACGATCCTGCTGATCATCTTTTTTGCCACCGGCCTCGAAGCGCTGCTCGCCGACTCTATGAATTTTCCCGGAGATTGGCTGATGCTGCTGTGCATTGCGGCCTTTGCAATATATGCCTGGCAACTGGTAAAGGATCAGGCCGAGTTGCGGCGCAAATACCGCACCTGCCTGCTGCTGGCTGTTATCGCCCCTTTTACCGTGGGCATCATATTCAAGTTCCTGCTGCTGGTCCCCATGCCTTTTGAAGGGGCGGTGGTCGAGTTGTTGGATACCATCTGGTACTACGACTATTAGGAGTTCATTGGGTTATGGAGTTGTTTGAACGCATCGGGTCATTTCTGGGCATTATCTTCAACCTGGTCTCCGACCCTGCTTCCGTCATCATTCTTTTCGGTTCGGTGATGTTGGGAATCCTGTTTGGTGCCATGCCCGGCCTGACATCTACCCTGGGCGTGGCCCTGTTGACCGCCCTGACCTATTCCATGGAAACCTCCCTGGCCATGGTCTGCCTGCTGGCCATTTATGTCGGCGGCACTTATGGGGGATCCTATGCCTCGATCCTGATAAATATACCGGGCACGGCAGCCGCCGCGGCCACGGCTCTGGACGGCTACCCCCTGGCCCGCAAGGGAGAGGGCGGCCGGGCCATCGGATTGACAACCACGGCCTCGGCCATCGGCACCACGATTTCCATGTTTTTCATCGTGGCCATCTCGCCCATTATCTCGAAATTTGCCCTGGAGTTCACCTCGTTTGAATTCTTCCTGTTGGCCTTTTTCGGCATTCTCATTTCCGGGACCCTGACCAGCCCGGACTTGGTGATCAAGGGGTGGATTTCGGGTTTTTTGGGTTTGTTTCTGGCCTGCATCGGCCGGGATCAGCTGCAGTTCTTCCCGCGGTTCACCTTCGGGATCACCGAGCTGGAAAGCGGCATCGAGGTCGTCCCGGTGCTCATCGGCGCTTTCGGCATCCCCCAGATCATCGATGTACTCAAGGATAAATTCCAGATCGGGAAAGCGCAGAAGCTGCAGCGGATCATACCTGAGATCGGCACCGTCGTACGCAACATCCCGGCCATCGGCCGCAGCGCCCTGATCGGGGTGGGCATCGGTTCGGTCCCGGGCATTGGCGAAGATATTGCCGGCTGGGTTTCCTATGGTACCGCCAAGAACACATCCAAACACCCGGAAACATTCGGCAAGGGTGAGCTGAAAGGCGTGCTGGCCAGTGAAACCGCCAACAACGCCTGTGTTGGCGGGGCCATGATTCCGTTGCTGAACCTGGGAATCCCGGGCAGCCCGCCGGCGGCCATGCTGCTGGGTGCCCTGATGCTGCATGGTGTTACGCCGGGGCCCATGATTACATTTGAGCATCCGACGTTTATCACGGAGGTGGCCGCCATCTTGCTGCTGGCCTCGTGCGCCATGTGGATCACCGGTATGATTTTAGCCAAACAGGTGGTCAAGGTGCTGCGCATCCCGACCCAGATTTTCATGCCGATCATCGGGGTCCTGTGCATCATCGGCTCCTATTCTTTGGGACTGAACATCTATAACCTGTACTTGATGCTGCCGGTGGGTATTATCTGTTATTTTTTAACGACCATGGGCTATCCCATTGCTCCGCTGGTAATCGGTGTCATCTTGGGTCCCATGGCCGACGAAAACGTGCGCCGGGCCCTGATGGTGTCCCAGGGCAGTTTCATGCCGATCTTTCAGCGACCGGTATCCCTGATTCTCTTTCTCATTATTGTCCTGACCATCATCAGCCAATTTGGCTGGTACAAACGGTTGATGGCCGCTGTCAAGCAGCGCCTGCTGGGCGTTCTGCAGCGGCCATAATGTTGCTACCCAAGATTATGGTATTTTTGTAAATGGAGAAAACACCTATGTTGAAAATGGCGATTATCACCGGCTTTCTGTCGCAGACCCGCGATCGCTTTCACGAATACAATGCACCTCTGGATCTGGATGCAAAATTCAAACTGCTCAGCGGCATCGCAGGATACGACGGGGTAGAGATCGTCTACCCCTATGAAGTCAAAGACCCCCAGGCTACCCGCAGGGTGCTGGATAAGTATGGACTCAAAACAGCGGCCGTTAATGTCAACGTGAAGGCGGAACCGGAATTCCGCAACGGGGGACTGACCGCAACCGATCCGGTTATCCGGGCCAAAGCCGTGTCCCTTATAAAGGCGGCCAAAGATTTCGCCGCGGCGGTGGGCGCGGACAAGGTAACCTGCTGTCCGTTGGGCGACGGCTACGAATTTTCATTTCAATACGACTATGCCGCGGCCTGGAAACACCTGGCGGAAACGCTGGGCGAGGCCGGTGATTACAAACGCGATATCCCGCTGTTTATCGAATACAAGCCCAGCGAAACCCGGGGGCGCTGTTTCGTGGACACGGCCGCCAAGGCCCTTTGTTTGCTTAACGACATTCAATCCGACGCCATGGGCGTCACCCTCGATTTCGGGCACAGCCTGTACGGCAACGAAAACCCGGCCGAGGCCGTGGCCCTGCTGGCCGAAAGCCGCTACCGCTACTACGTCCATGTAAATGACAACGACGGCAAATGGGATTGGGATTACTTCTGCGGGACCAAACACTTTCTGGAATATGTCGAGTTTCTCTACTACCTGAAAAAATATGGATACGCAGATTACCTGACCTCGGACACCTCCCCGACCCGCTGGGATATCAAAGGCACCTTTGAGGCCAATAGCCGGCTAAGCAACAAGATCTGGAATCTGCTGGACAAGATAGATGTAGGCGCCCTTGAGAGCCTGATTGCCAAAGGCGATTACCTTGAAACCTGGAAGTTTATTGAAGAGCATATTTTTTCAATCAAATAGAGATGCCCATGGATGCTGTGGTTCTATATAAAAACGCTTGCCTGGCTTCCCTGCCGCCGGAATGGCCGGAGGATTTGCTGCCCGGGATTCAGGCCCGGGTAAACACCGCGGTTCACAAAATCGTTATTCTGGACGACGACCCCACCGGCACCCAGACAGTGCACGGGCTGCCGGTACTGACAACCTGGGCTGTGCCGACGCTGCGCCAGGCATTGCAGGAACCGGGACCGGGATTTTTTATCCTCACCAATTCCCGCAGCCTGGAACGCGAAGCGGCCTGTGTGCGCAGTATGGAAATCGGGATGAATCTGCAGACCGCGGTTGAACTGGCCGGGACCCCGATCGAGATCATTTCGCGCAGTGACTCCACCCTCCGGGGACACTTTCCCCATGAGGTTGACGCCGTGGCCAAGGCCATGGGCATCGAGAAACGCCCCTATCTGATTATGCCCTTCTTCCCCGAGGGCGGCCGCCTCACAATTAACGACATCCATTACGTGGCCGAAGCAGAAATTCTGGTGCCGGCGGCTATGACCGCCTACGCCCAGGATGCGGCCTTCGGGTATACACATTCAGACCTCAAGCAGTGGGTTGCCGAAAAGACCGGTGGCCGCATACCGCCTGAAGCTGTTTGTGCCATCACCCTGGAGGACATCCGCAAAGGCGGACCGGACCAGGTTGGTGTTGTTTTAAACAGCGTCAGGGATGATACGGCCTGTATCGTGAATGCTGTGACGTATCGCGATGTAGAAGTATTGGTAGCCGGCCTCGCCATGGCTGCCGAGACCGGCCGCCGTTTTCTATTTCGAACAGCGGCTGCCTTTGTACGGGTCATGACCGGGATCCAGCCACGGGCGGAATTTTTGGACCGGGAGGCGCTCGTTACCGATTCCCCGGCGGGGGGACTCTTTGTAGTGGGCTCCTATGTACCCAAAACAACCGCCCAGGTCTTAGCTCTGTTGGAACAGACGGATATCGAACCGGTGGAAGTCACGGTTACCAGGCTGCTTGCCGACAACGGTCCGGGTGAGGAAGTTGAACGGGCTGCAGCGCGGGTCAACCGATTTCTGGCGGCCGGCCGGGACGTGGTCCTTTATACCAGCCGGGAATTGATCTCCGGCACCGATGCCGGGACCAGCCTGGATATCGGCCAGATCGTGTCGCACAGTCTCATCCACATTGTTCAGGCTCTGGACCACCAGCCCCGCTACCTGGTTGCCAAAGGCGGGATCACTTCCAGTGATGTCGCCACTCAGGGCTTGGGGGTGCAGCGCGCCCAGATATCCGGCCAGGTCCTGCCCGGCGTCCCTGTATGGCAGCTGGAAAACGGCAGCCGGTACCCGGGTATGTCCTTTATCGTTTTTCCCGGCAATGTCGGTGATGACAACGCCCTGGTCACCATACAAAAGAGGCTGGCACGAGGATGAGCGATGCTGGTGCCCTTTGATCAAATACTGCAAAGCGCCCGCCAACAGGGGTATGCCGTCGGCGCTTTCAATATATACAACCTTGAAGGCGCTCTGGCCGTCATCCAATCCGCTGAAGAGCTGGGCAGCCCAGTGATCATCCAGCTCCTGCCTACCGCGCTGGAGTTGGGGGGCATGCCTTTGATTCAGTTTTGTCGGGAAGCCGGCCGGGAGGCGCAAGTGCCGGTTGCCGTTCATCTCGATCACTGCCCATCGCGAAGCACAATCCAGAAGGCCCTGGCGGCGGGCATATCTTCCGTAATGGCGGACGGCTCCGGCCTGGAATACGCAGGCAACCTGGCCTTCACCAAGAACATCGTCCTGGAGGCGGCCCGTTATTCAGCCGGCGTGGAAGGTGAGCTGGGCCGTCTGAGCGGCAGTGAAGACGGCCTGACGGTGGCAACCGCGGCAGCTAAGATGACCAGGCCGGAGGAAGCGGCCGACTTTGTCACGCAGACCGGCATTTGTGCCCTGGCTGTGTGTATCGGCAATATCCACGGCCATTATAAAACCGAACCCCGGCTCGATTTTGAAAGGCTGGCAGCCATTGCAGCATCGGTTGCCATCCCCCTGGTGCTCCATGGGACCTCCGGCCTGCCGGATGAATTGATCGTTCGGGCCATCGCCCACGGCGTTTGCAAGTTCAATGTCAATACGGAAATTCGCACCGCGTATATCCACTCGTTAAGCGGCCGGTTCAAAGACGGCCGCTTCCCGGAACTGGTGGATGTCATGCGCAGCGGCATTACAGCCATGCAAGGCCCGATCAAAGCCAAGATCAGGCTGTTTGGCTCAGCGAGCAAGGCTTAAACAAGAATAAACCTTAATATCAATCGATGTAGGAGAAAGACATGTCGAAGCACACGGTAATTACAATCCAGGCAATGAGAGATAACAATGAAACCATCACCATGTTGACCGCCTATGACTATCCTACGGCCAAGAAGGTCAATGATGCCGGGATCGATATGATCCTGGTGGGCGATTCGTGCGCCATGGTGATTCACGGACATCCCAACACCCTGACGGCCACCATGGACATGATGGTGCTGCACTGTGCGGCGGTAGCCCGCGCCTGTGACCGGACCATGGTCATCGCCGATATGCCGTTCGGTTCGTTTCAATACAGCATTGAAGACACCATGAAGAACGCGGCCCGCTTCATTACGGAAGCCAAGGTTGACGGGGTCAAGTTTGAAGCCACCCACAATCACATCGCCAAAACCAAAGCCGTTGTGGAAATGGGCATCGCCTGCGTGGGTCACGTGGGACTCCACCCACAGGCGGTCGGCGCCCTGGGCGGGCTCAAGGCACAGGGCCGTAATATCGACTCGGCCCGCAAGGTTGTTTCCGAGGCCCTGGCTCTGCAGGACGCCGGGGTATTTGCCATAATCTTTGAGGCGGTCCCGGCCAAACTGTCCGATTATGTAACCCGCAAGCTCGACATTCCAACCATCAGCATCGGTGGTGGACCTCAATGTTCCGGCCAATTGCTGGTAACGCCGGATGTACTGGGACTGTACGACACGTTTACGCCTTCTTTTGCCAAACAATACGTCAATGTGGGTCAGATCATGACGGACACGTTCTCTCAGTATGCCCGGGAAGTTAAAGAGGGCGTTTTCCCAGGCAAGGAACATTCGTACGGGATGTCGGATGAGGTCCTGGAAACCATCATGCAGGAATTCGGGGAGGCGTAATGAACCCTCGCCCACAGGGCCTGATGCAGGCTTTCAGGTGGAAGACAGAAGACTGAAATGAAAACAGTATCACAAGCTGTTTAAACCTATCTGATGTTAAAGAAATAAACAGTCGGTGGTCAGGGTGCCGGATGTTTGGCCTAACCTTCAGTCGTCCGCCTCGAGTCTTTCTACCTAAGTTTTCGATACGGAATAGCCCATGGGCAAACTTCTTTTCTCAATAGGATTAGTGGTTTTCGGCATCGGGGCCGGGTACCTGATCCAGGTGCTGGTGAAAAAAGGGGTATTCACCCTGCCCATTGAAAACACCCGCAAAAGGCTTCAAAAGGCAGCGCTGCTTTTCTTCAACCCGGTGGCTATATTAGGAGCAACCTGGGTGGCCCCGATCTACAATGTCAGAATTGCTGCGCTGCCTTTTTTGGGACTGATCGCCCTCTTCACGGGCGGCTGCCTGGCGTATGCCGCTGCCCGCCTGCTGGCCTTGAATCGCAAGCAGACCGGCGCCTATATCGTTTGCGGTGGTTTCACCAATATCGGCTCGCTTGGGGCTCTCTTCTGCTTTATGTTTCTCGGCGAACAGGGGTTTGCCCTGGTCCCTTTCTACAAATTGTTTGAGGAAGTCTGCTATTATGCCATCGGATTTCCGGTTGCCAAATCCTACAGCAACGACCTGACCGACACGCCCTCCTTTTTCCAACGCCTGAAGAGCGCGATAACCGACAAGTTCGTCATGGTCGCGATAACCAGCATTGCCATCGGCCTGACCCTGAATCTCTCCGGCCAGACGCGACCGGCCTTTTACGCCACCGTCAATACAATGTTCATACCCCTGGCGGCCCTGCTGCTTTTGATTTCCATCGGCATGGCCATGCGGTTTGCAAGCATTATGACCTTTTTCAGGCCCGGACTGATCGTGGCCCTGATAAAATTTGCGCTGGTACCGCTGCTGGTTGTCAGTCTGGGGTATCTATCTGGCCTGGACCGCATCGACAACGGCTTACCCTTGAAAGTGGTCTTGATCCTGGCATCTATGCCGGTCGGCTTCATTGCCATGGTCCCACCCACCATTTATGACCTCGATATCGACCTGGCCAATGCCTGCTGGCTAATAACCAATGCATGGTTATTGTTACAGATTCCTATCATACTGGCGCTTACCAGAAACATCTGAAAAAGGGTAACCGCTGCCCCAAGGGAAGGGTTCACCATCCGTCTTGACAGAGCGTCTGGAAACCGGGATAATGACCGGGTCCAATTACCCTCTCAATTTGCCGTACCGCAAAAATGCGTTCGCAGACAAATCTATTCCCGGGCGCGGGAAAGGCTGGATGTGTTGCCCTTGGTGCCAAGCACCAAGGGTATTCGATTTAGATTGGAGTGATGATGATCCTGAAGAAACGAATCTGCTGTGTCATTCTGACCTTCGCTTTGCTGTTACCGGGTTTAGTGGGTGGCCCTTCACAGCTGCAGGCCACAGAAATCCGTATCGGCATGTCAGCCGCCTTCAGTGGCGCTTCTAAAGGTCTGGGCATCGAGTTGTACCGGGGCGCCATGGCCTACTTTGACTACATCAATAGAATGGGTGGGGTGAACGGTCACACCATCCGGCTTGTCGCCTATGATGACGGCTACGACCCGATTCCGGCAATTGAAAATACGATTAAGTTTGTCGAGCAGGACGACGTGTTTTGCCTGTTCAGCTATGTCGGGACACCAACGGTCACGCGGGTACTGCCGCTGCTTAAGAGTTACCGCGAGCGTAATATTTACATGCTGTTCCCGTTTACCGGGGCGCAGCCCCAGCGGGAATTTCCCTATTCCGATTTTGTCTTCAATCTACGGGCCTCATATCAACAGGAGACGGCCGGCATCGTCGAAAACCTGATTCGCAACGACTATACCCGGATTGCAGTTTTCTACCAGGCGGACGCATATGGTCGTAGCGGGTGGGACGGCACGCGACGTGAATTGGCGCGCCACAACCTGCGCATTGTCGGTGAAGCGACGTACCGGCGGGGGAGCACATTTGCCGAAAGTTTCCGGGAGCAGGCAGCCATCTTGAAAAGCGCCGGTGCCGACGCGGTTATCTCGATCGGCGCCTACGCCGCCTGCGCTGGGTTCATACGCGATGCCCGTGATCTTGGCTGGCAGGTGCCCATTGCCAATGTGTCCTTCGTAGACAGCCAGAACATGGCCGCTCTTTTGCAGCAAGCGGAGAGAAAAAAGGGTATCAGTTACACGGAGCGTTTGATTAACTCCCAGGTGGTCCCCTGCTGCGGAAAAACAGAGCTTCCCGCAGTGCACGAATACTACGCGCTGATGAAAGCATCCGGGCAACAACTGCCGCCCCAATACAGTCATAGTGACTATCAACCTCACGCGGTCAGCCCGGTCAGCTTTGAGGGGTTTTTGAATGCCAAGTTACTAGTAGAAATCATCAAGCGTATGGGATCCAGAGTCAATCGGAGCCGCCTAAAGCCGATCATAGAATCAATCAATGCCTACGATGTAGGTATCGACGTCCCTATTTCTTTCGGTCCCCAAAAGCATCAGGCTCTCGATAGTGTATACTACACCACGATGAAAGACGGCCAATGGGCCTCCCTGCAAGATTGGAGCGTTTGGCATAAATAAATGTCCCAACTATTTCGAAAAACGCTGCTGGTTATCATCATCCTGTTTGGCTTTTACGCCAATTCCGCCTCGATATACTCAGCCTGGGTTCTGCATACCCGGATGACCGCTGAATATCGTAGCAAGGCGGTTTCGATTGCCAAAAGCATCGCGAGCTCCAGCGCGGAAATATTTCTCACCCGCGACGCCGCAACCATCCAATCCCTTATCGATCAATATTCGGAAATCGAAGGTGTTTATTATATCCTGGTAGAAGACAGCGGGCAGGAAATCGTCTCCCACACTTTTGTGCCCAAAGTACCTGATGACGTCTTGGCGATATTGACCGATCGCCAGTTCGGCCAAAAGAGCGGCTCCCTGGGACACGCAAATATCCGGGTTACCGACAGCGAAGATTTTATCGATATATCCGTCGGCCTCATTGGCGGCCTGGCCGGTCATGTACATGTGGGCATGGATAAGCAAAGCATCACGGCACTCATCTGGAAAACAATCATTCGTACCCAGTTGATCAGTTTTTTCTTTTTTCTGATCACCATTGCCATTACCTATTTGTTGATACGGGGTATAGCGAAACCGATCAGTGAACTCACCGTGTACGCCAAGCAAGTCGCATCGCATGATTTTTCAGCTTCGTTACCGGTGCATTCCAAAGATGAGATTGGCGGCCTGGCACATTCCATGCGAACGATGGCCACCGAATTGAAACACTTTATTTCGCAACTTGAAGCAGATGTAGAAAAAGCAACCCAAGAATTACAGGACGCCCTCACTTACCAAACGGCGATTGTCGAGAATTTAACGGATGGGCTTATGGTGATTGATGACCAGGACAAAATTGTAGGCTCGAACCGTGCCCTCCAAACGATGTTCGCTGAAACGCAAGATCAGCTAAATGGCCTTGCCTGGAAATCCCTATTTGAGGCCCAGACCGTCCATGATATCGTGCCGCAGTCGTTCCTTCGGATTTCGGCAGATAGTTTTTCCGCCGGAAGCAAACCGAACCCGGTGCCCGCAGCACAGGCCTATGAGGTGACCGCCCGCCGCAACGATGGTACAACCTTTCCGGCCGAAATTTCTCTGGCGGCGATTCAACTGCAGGACCGGGCTCTCCGGCTATGTGTCATTCGCAATATTACGCTCCAAAAGCAAATGAACGCCGCCCTGCGGAGAGCCCAGACCGATCTGGAACAGCGCATAGCGGAACGCACCCGTGAACTCATTCAATCCAATGAGCAGCTTGAACGTGAGATATCGGAGAGAATTTTAGCGGAAACCAGCCTGGAGGCTGAAAAAGAACTGCTGGCAGTTACCATGCACAGTATCGCGGACGCGGTGGTCGGCACCGACATCGACGGCGAGATCACCCTCATGAATCCCGTGGCCGAAGAGATACTTGGTTATAGCGCCTCCCAGGCAATTGGTCAGAACTTCGCGGACATATTGCATAAGAATCTGGGACAACCGGGTACGCCGGTCGAAGATCCAATCAGCCAGGTTTTGCTAACCCGGCAGGTTTACACGGCGGAGGCGGAATTTATCCTCATGGAAAGCGTAGAGCGAACCCGTCAGGTTGCCTATAGCGCTGCGCCTATCTTCGATGAGCATAAAAATCTAATCGGCACCGTGATTGTCCTGCGCGACCAATCCGCCCAAAGGCGTTTGGAAGCCCAGGTCGCCAAGATTGATAAAATAGAGTCCCTGGGCGTGTTGGCCGGTGGAATTGCCCACGACTTCAACAACATCCTCAATGTCATTTTAGGCAACATCGAACTTGCCAAACTGGATCCGTATTCTTTCAAAGCTGGAAACAGTAAACTGGAAAAAGCGCGCAAGGCCGTTTTGCGGGCCCAGGACCTGACCCGCCAGCTCCTGACCTTCTCCAAGGGCGGGGCGCCGATTCGCAAGGCAGCTTCAGCTCGTGATTTTCTCCATGAATCCGTGCAATTCGCCCTACAAGGCTCGAATGTCAAATGTGAGTTTGATATTCCCGATGATTTATGGCCGGTCGACATCGATACCAGTCAAATTGATCAAGTGATCAACAACTTGACCCTGAATGCCTCCCAGGCTATGCCGGCGGGCGGTATTATGAAAGTAAGCGCCCGCAACATTGTTATCGACAAAGCAGAGCATCCTGTTTTGGACAAAGGGCGTTACCTGAGAATTGAGGTTACTGATCAAGGCTGCGGGATTCAAACAGATATTAGAGACAAGATTATCGACCCATATTTTACAACCAAACCCAAAGGCTCGGGCCTCGGCCTGGCGGTGGCTTACTCCATCGTTCATCGTCATGACGGCTTTATCGATTTCACTTCGGTCCTGGACCAGGGCACCTCCTTTTTCTTTTTCCTGCCGGCGGCCCTCGAAGAGCCCCCAATCGGGCCTGAACCCGATGAAACAATTCCAGCGGGCCAGGGAAAGATACTTGTAATGGACGACGAGGTCATGATTTTGGAAGTCGTCAAGGAAATGCTGGAACGTTCGGGATACCAGGTGGAAACTGTAATGGACGGTAATGCGGCGATTGAGATGTACATGCAAGCATTGGATAACGGGGCTCCGTACCATGCCGTCATTATGGACCTCACCATACCAGGCGGCATGGGCGGAAAAGAGGCTGTAAAAGCAATTGCCGAGCAAGATGCGTCTGTTCAGGCGATTGCTTCCAGCGGATATTCCAACGATCCGGTAATGGCCAACCCGCAGGACTTTGGGTTTGTGGCCGTGGTCCCCAAACCATATCAATTGAAAGAGCTATGTGACACCGTCCAACGGGTCATTCTGGGCACGTAACCGTCTGCCGTGAACGCATCTTGAGCAGACCTCTATATTCCAGGCACTTTAAAGAAGACGACAGTGGGGCGTTTTCCATTCGCTTCAAGACCTGCCACGTACTTTGCCAGCGGCAATGGACGGCAGACCTTTTTGGGTCGCGAAAATCTCGCGCCCACGCATTATGGTGGTAGGGTCGGCTTACTTTGGTTCGCACAGGCGGCCAACGCCTGCGGTTGACCGGGTAGCGAACGCATATTATATTTTGTTTTTGGTTTCTATCCAGATTGGCCCGACAAAGTTAAGGGACACGACGAAAATGCGATCGACATCAGGCTACCGATGGACCGTATATTTGAAGGGGTTTCTGATTCTGGGGTTGTTGGCAGCCCTCGATATGGGGGCCGGTATGTTCGCCCATGCACAAACTCCCCCGCATGTTGAAAGGGGCGTGATCGATCTGCGTCATTGGAACTTTGCACAAATGGGCCCGGTACCCCTGGACGGTCGGTGGGAATTTTACTGGAAACAATTCATCCCGCCCACAGGGACGCCGACCGATCTCACCGCTGCATCTGCTAATCACCTCAAGGTGCCCTACGTCTGGAATGATCACCCCCTTGATGGACGACCGCTCAGGGGCTTCGGGTATGCGAGTTACCGGTTGCTCATCCGGTTGGCGCCCGATCCGCAACCGCTGGCCCTGCACACGCTCGATGCGGCGACGGCTTTTACCGTCTATGCCAATGGCAAGCAGGTATTTCAAGCCGGTAAACCTGGCACATCACGGGACACCTCGCGTCCCAGTTTTCGGCCGAGCGTCATCAACCTGCCGGTGCAGGGTGGAAATCTCGAACTGGTGTTTCACGTTTCCAACTATCACCACCGCCAGGGCGGTCTATGGGAACGGATTACCCTGGGAGCTCCGGACCAGTTGCAGGAAGTCCGCGAAAAACGTATCGCCTACAACATGATCCTGTTCGGCAGCCTCCTCCTGGCAGGCATCTACCATCTGGGCTTGTTCGTTCTGCGCCGCAATGTGCTTTCGCCCCTCTATTTCGGATTGGGCTGCCTGGCAATCCTCCTGCGGACCTTCACCACCGGGGAGCGTTTTATCGTCCAGCTTTTTCCGGGCTTTCCCTTCGAATTGCTGAGCAAATTGGAATACCTTGGCTTTTATCTGGCCATCGGGTGCTTTGCCTTGTTTGTCCAGTCCCTGTTTCCCAAAGAAACCGATCGGAGCACCGTGAAATTTCTGGCCGGCGCCGCCATCGGTTTTTCTGTCCTGGTACTGGTCACCCCCCTGCGTTTTTATTCCTACACGACCCCGGCCTATCAAATGATCACCATTCTCGCCCTGGTTTATGGCTTTGTCATCCTGGTGCGGGCCTTCCAGCACGAACGTCCGGGGGCCGGTATTTTTCTGGCCGGGTTTATCATTCTTTCCGCTACGGCCGTGAATGACATTCTCTATTCGCGACAGTTCATTCATTCGGCCTATGTCGTGCAGTTCGGCCTGATTGCATTCGTCCTGGCCCAGACCTTTGTGCTGGCTTCCCGGTTTTCCCAGTCCTTCGATACGGTTGCTGCCCAGGAGATCCAACTGCGCTATAGTGAAGAGAAATACCGGCAGCTGGTCGACCATGCCGGTGACGGTATCTTTATTCTGGAAAATAGAACCTTCCGATTCATAAATCCCCGCACCGCAGAGCTTACCGGACTCAAACAGGCGGAGCTGCTACCGCTGTCCTTTACTTCTTTGGTGCACCCGGACGACAGGATTGTTGTACGTGAGCATCTTGAAAAAGGGGCCGGAATCATGGCCGGGGTGACGACCTGCTCCTTCCGGCTGGAACGCCAATCGGGTGAGACCATATGGGTGGAGCTCAATACCGTCCCCACTACCTGGGAAACCAAGCCGGCCACGCTGAACTTCATGCGTGATGTCAATCGGCAGAAAAAACTGGAAGACCAGTTGAGCCAAGCCCAAAAGATGGAGGCCCTGGGGACGCTTTCGAGCGGCATAGCCCTGAATTTCAACAACATCCTGGGTAGTATTGTCGGGAATGCCGAACTGGTGCTAGATAAATTACCGCCCGATGATTCGCGGCGTCTGTACCTCGAACAGGTGATGGATGCCAGCTTGAAAGCCCGTCAGATGGTGGAGCAGATCCTGATTTTCAGCCGCAAGGGACAACACGAGCAAAGTCCTGTTGATATTACCGCTGTTATTGAAGGCGCCGTCCATTTTTTGACCGCGTCTATCCCGCCGAATATCCGCATTCACGCGCACATTATGCCCCGGAAAACCATTGTCATGGCCAATGCTACTCAAATCAGCCAGCTGTTGTTGAACCTGGCGACCAATTCCGCCCAGGCCATGCAAACCCGCGGCGGCAACATTCATATTTCCATGCACTTACTTACGGTAAAAGACAAACAACCCGCCGAGGAGACTGACCTTGTCCCGGGTACCTATATACGCCTGACCATCGCCGATAACGGCAGCGGCATTCCGGTCGAGATTCAACCCAAAATATTCGATCCCTATTTTACAACCAAGGGACCGGATCAAGGGACCGGCATGGGGCTTTCGGTTGCAATGGGCATTGTGAACGCCCACGGCGGGCACATTGACCTGATCAGCACACCCGGGCTGGGCACGACCTTTCACATCTATCTGCCGGTGATGCCGGATAGGGAAAAAACGGTGCTGCCGAAACCGGACGTCCGCAGCCCTGTCGGTTGGGAGCGTATACTGGTGGTTGACGATGATGAGCGCATATTAAGGATTCTGATGGAAATGCTGGGGGAACTGGGATACGCAGTTGAGTCGTTTATAACCGCGGAAGCCGCGCTTGAACACCTGCATAAAGACTCACGTCCGTATGACCTGGTCATCACCGACCTGGCTATGCCCGGCATGGCGGGCATCGAGTTTGCCCGGCGGGTAAAAGACCTGCGCAGCGATCTGCCAATTCTACTGTGCACCGGTTTTCTCGAGTCAGCCGACAGCAAATATGCCGATATCATCAGCGCCGTTATTCAAAAACCGTTCTATCGGGATGATCTGGCCCGGATTGTGCGGGCGGCTTTAGATGAAAAAGTGAGCACCCCCTTATAGAACTACGTCGGCGCTACTGGCGTGGCTTACGAATGGAATCGGCCAGAGCCGCCACCCGCTGTGAAATTTCCCGGACGGTCATCTTCCGATTGTCGATCCACCACTGAGCGGCTGTCTCCTGCCGCCATTCGTCGAAGAACTGATCAAAGGCCTGCCTGGAAATTGCCTGCTCATCGGCGTCTTCTATCCTCAGGCTCTCCTGCAGATATTTGACCTTGTTGATCAATTCCGCTCTTATCTTTTCGGCCCAGGTAATCATTTTGCGGGTACCGGTCAGCACCGGGAATCCGATGGCCTGGTGAGCCCGGGTAAGTTTGGCCGTCTGGTCGTCCGCATATGCCTTTTTACATTGGTCACAATACCAGTCGCGCTTGTCCACCAGGAATAGATTTTTTTCGTGGCTCTCGAAAAGCTGCACCTTGAAACGGGTGCGACAGGTCTTGCAGCGGACGGTATAGCTGATATTTTCTGCGTTCATATAAACGACACCACAATATTTAGGCTCTTAGGGTTTTAGAATTTCACTTGAACCCTCGGCCCCTTGGACCCTTGAACCCTATAGCTTTATTAGTTTCCTTTAAAATGCGGCTCCCTTTTCTCCATAAACGCCGTTACCGCCTCCATCAGGTCGTCGGACTGCAATTGAGCACTATTTTTCTGGGCCACGTACTGCAGGCCCGGGTAGACACCGTTGTCCCGATTGTACAAAATGACATCCTTGACCCCCTGGACTGTCAGGGGGGCGTTGGCGGCAATTTGGGCGGCAAGCTCCCGGGCGTAGGCATACAGGTCTTCCTGGTCCTTGCAAATTCGGGTGATAAACCGCATCTGCAAAGCTTCCTCGGCAGAAAAGTCGCGTCCGGTGAAGGCCAGTTCACGAAACCAGCCGTCGCCGATGATGGCCGGCAGGCGCTGGAGGGTCCCCAGATCCGCAATGATGGCAATGCGGGTCTCGCGGATGCTGAAAACGGCATCTGCCGTTGCCAGGCGGATGTCGCAGGCACTGAGCATATCGAGGCCGCCGCCGATACAATGGCTGTGCACTGCCGCAATGACCGGCTTGCGACACAGTTCGATGGCATTCATGCTTTGCTGCAGTTCGATGATTTTTAGACGCAAGGCTTCCCGGCCCGCGGCGGTCCTGTCGGTAAGAATCCCGCCCGCTTCCATCAGGTCCAGGCCGACGGTAAATGACTTCCCTTCCGCCTTGATCACCACCACGCGCACATTCGGATCCTGATCAAAAGACCGAAAATGTTCTGTGACCGCCGGGAAGAATTCTAGCCCCATGGCATTGCGCTTGTCCGGGCGATCCAGTGTCAGCCAGGCAATATGGCCGTCTATTTCCACTTTGAAAGGCGTTTTTTCCGCGTGCATGTCATCCTCCTGTATCGCCACACAACCGCTCTACGTTATCCGTCATATCATTTAACAGCCTCCCGGTATACCGGCACAGTGCTTCCAGGCTTTCCCGCGAGATATTCGGTGCAATGAAAACCGGAGCACCAACATCCGTCACGACTTTATTGAACTGTTAGGGAATGATGGTGCGGTCCCAGGCCTTTGGAAAGGTCAGAACGTTGTCTCCGGAGCAGGCCAATGTCTGAAGACATCTTTAAACCGCCGTAGCGCCACCGTCCACCACGAGAGTCTGGCCCGTAATGAAATCCGCGGCGGCGCTGCAGAGAAAAAGGGTTGGGTGGACCACATCCGCGGGCTCCGCTATCCTTCCCAGGGGAATTGTTTTGACGACCTGTTCATAAATATCCGGATTCGACCAGAACGGTTCGCTGAATTTGGTGCGGACCATGCAAGGCGCCACGGCATTGACCTGGACGTTGAACGGCGCCAGTTCCTGGGCGAGGACCCGGGTCATCATCTCGATGCCGGCTTTGGCAATGCCATAAACGCCCATAAAGGGGGCGGCCCGGCGGGCGGCAATGGAAGTAATGCTCACGATTTTACCCTGCTGCTTCTCGCGCATGATCTGGCCGGCCTTGCGCGCGCAAAGAAAGGTGCCGTTGAGATTGGAATCAACGATCTTTTGCCACAACCCGAAATCCGCGTCCACGGTTCCGGTGACGATATTCATGCCTACATTGTTGACCAGCGCATCGACGGTTCCGAACGCCTCCAGGGTCTGATCGAACAGGGCATTGACATTTTCCTCTTTGGCAATGTGGGCCGCGACGGCCAACAGATTTTCACCACCTTTGAGCGCTTCAGTGGCAGCCGCCAGCCCCTCCGGCTTCCGCCCGCAGATCACCACACGCGCGTCCTGTTCTAAAAGCAGCCTGGCGATCTCCAGGCCGATACCACGGCTGGCCCCGGTAACCACAAACACTTTTCCTTCCAACCCGTAAGCAAGGTGCCCCATTTTCGCCTCCCCTTTTCACAATTGTAACTGCCACTCGCACAACGGAGGTTACCGTCTCACAGAACGACAGACCCGTCAAGATATCCCTTGACAGCCACCCTTTCAGTTGCCGGCAACTCTATTCCTTGCAGCCCTGCGGTGGCCGGAGCCGACCGTCCATCGCCAGGTGGCTGAACTTGTATAGGCCGTGGTCGCACGCTTGCAGATAACCGGCGACAGTGGCTACTCAGGTCACCTGAGCTACATCCTGCACATACTGGGATCGGAAAAAATTCAAAAGGTTGACCGCGCCGGAGGGTTCAAGCCGGAAGATGTCATGGTGTTTGGCAAGCGCCATCAGATCGTGATCAATCGGATGGTGACAGCGGACAAGCGCTGATATAACCGCTAGAGGCAGCGACTATAGACGAAAGTTCGGGCCGTGCGCTTTTTGATGGTTGTCTGCATATTGCGGATGGGGCGAGGCTGGTTGGGTGGGTGCCCGGGACCTATGTTCTATATAAGGACTCGGGGCCACTTTCGTCGAATTCACGCAGGCCCATCTTATCACCTCTGATCAGGGGGCAGACCCGCGCGTTTCTGAATTCGGGACAGTTTCAAGGAATGACCGGCGGGCATTCCGGATGCTTTTGGGGCAAAGTGTGACCGCCTGTATGCATGCCGGTCTGCATGCGAAACCCTGATGCGAGACTTTACCTATATTTCCAGGCTGTTGTCAATCCAAGGCTAAGCGCCGTCCGGCTGCTTCGCAGAACATCCTTTCGGCCGCCCTACCCAGCAGCGATGCTTTTCAGGAATCCCGCGATAGCTCGGTTCACCGCTTCCGGTTGCTCAACGGGGACCACATGGCCCGCATCCGCTATGCGGCACCTTACCGCTCCTGAGATGTTTTTTTCTAAAAAGTCACTGTATTTGGGGGGGGTCAGCTGATCATCATCGGCGGAAATGATTAATACCGGCCGGGCTATCTCGCCCAGGCGCGCCATGACGTCAAAACGATCACAGGCCTTGAAATCCCCGGCGGTCACCTGTGGGTTGCACTGGGCGGTGGCTTGGAGCAGCGGTTCCAGAACGGCCGCAGGGGTCTTGGGCGAGGCAGCAAACAACCTGCTCAGGGCCACAAATTCCTGATAATCTTTCTCTATTGTTTCAAATATTTGCGGCATGACCCGCAGCCGTGCCCCGGTGCTGACCAGGATGCCGGCCCGTAGTCGGTCGGTATAATCCAGCAGCATTTGTTGGACGATCGCCCCGCCGATGCTGAGCCCGCAGGCTACCAAATTGGTAAGACCGATCCGGTCGACAAACGCCATCACGGCCGCGGCATAACCTGCTATGGTGTCCAGCCCGGGGCCGGCGCTGTCTCCATGGCCGGGAAGATCCAAGGCAATGGTATTGTAATCGGCGGCCAGGGCGGCAACCTGATTTTCCCAGAGGAGCGCGGTCTCACCCGAGCCATGAATGAACAGGAGGGTGGTCCGGGCAGGGTCAATCGGCCAAATACCGGCCGTGAAACTGACACCATCGCGGTGGTGCTTATCCATCGTCATTCGCCTTTCACCATTTTTAACATTGCCGCCTGTTAATTTTAGTACCCCTGTGCTAAATATACCGACTTAACGCCTGATTAGAATCCAGGGAGACGACATGCGTATTTACGCGGTTGCCGATATCCATGCCAAACGCCAGCGGCTGGACCTGATACGGAAGAATATTGACCGGCATGCGCCGGATGTGCTCATCGCTGCCGGCGATATTGCCAATTATTTCAATCCGCTGCCGGTTTTCCGCGAACTCAATAGTCTACCTGTACCAGTTCTGGCCGTACGCGGCAATACCGACCCGCGATCCGCCAATCGCATCCTTAAGGATGGATCAAATCTCTACAACCTCCACTTGAACCCGATGACTGTCAACCATATTCGCTTTGTGGGTATCGGGGGAACCATTCCGGTACCGTTCAAATCACGCCTGTGTCTATTGGAAAACCGCCTGATCAACAAACTGAAAGCGTGCTGCCTCACCCGGGACACCGTCCTGGTCGCCCATCCGCCGCCGTATGGCATCCTCGACATGGTGCTGGGTCGTTTTTCGGCCGGCAGCAATGCCGTCTTTTCAATCCTGCAGGATCAGCCCCCGCGACTTTTAATCTGCGGACACATCCATGAAACCCCCGGGGTAATCTCCTACAACAGTACGGCGGTGGTCAACTGTACCATGGGCAAAAAATCGGCCGGGGCGCTCATCGAATACGATGGCCGAAACTCTCCCGACATAGAGATGCTATAAGAACTGCACCTCGTGAACAGGTAGCTGAGCCAGGATCAGGTTGCGGATGGTTTTACGAAAGGTCGCTTCCCGAATGGGCCTCACCCGGGACTGCCATCTGCCGGCGGCACCCCGCTGGCAGCGGTACTGGTCAATAACGCCAGGCACCAGTGCATAGGCATAGCCAGCCGCACCGCAGCAGGAATTATCCATCATCGCGTGACCGGTATACACCAGGATCTGGTTATCTTGATAGGCCAATATCTGTTCCGCGGTGAAGACGTATGATCCACCGATGGCAATTACCTGTTCGTTCAGGATTGGGTGATTGTAAATCTCCGTTTCGGCTGGCATGATTCCGACCGTACCAGGTTCCACCTCGTTATGCAAAATAAGGCAACCCCTGGCGCGGTCCGGCGCAAAATGTCGGGTCGCCATATTCGGTCTAAAGAAATGAGGCTTCATGACCGATATGGTTCTTATCTGCTTGTGTTTTTGGAATAAACACGCGCCTGGTTGTGTCCGCGGAACATCAACACGCACGGATCCGAAAGGCATGATCCTGTCAAATAGGCCGCTGGATGCCACAACATATAGCTTTTTCCTTGACATAAGCACAACATGTTGACAAATAAGGAAGATACTGTAGAAAAGAGGAGCAGTGTGGCCGAAACACCCTTACAAGAACTTTTCGATGCTTGCCTGGTTCTGTTCGGCCCTGAAACAATTGTTTCAGAGGAGTACCTGAAGTATCTGCGACCGGCTGGATTGAAATCCGCCTATCGTAAAATCGCACTTGAAACCCATCCGGACCGCGCCCACGCTCTTGGCAAGCAACCTTCCGAATTGAACGCCCGGTTTGCTGAAGTTTCCCTTGCCTATCGCAAACTCAATGCCGCCATCAACACAGACGGGATTCTGTGGGCCGATCCGCCACCAGATTACCGCTCTGCGGGTGAGTCCTCAAAAGCGCCGGAAAAGAAAAAACGCCGCCGCAAAAATGCAGACCACTTTTTCAGCGGCTCCGTGCCCCAGCGACATCTGCTCTTTGGACAGTTCTTGTTCTATTCCGGTATCGTTTCCTGGAAAACGTATATCCGGGCGCTCCTTTGGCAACGGCGCCAGCGCCCTTTGCTCGGCCAGATTGCGATGGACTGGAGAATGCTGACGCTGCAGGATATCCGTAAGATTCTGGCCGCCCGGCGATTGGGCGAAAAGTTCGGGGAGAGCGCCGTACGCCAAGGTTACCTGAAAGCCTACAATTTACTGGCCCTGCTGGGAAAACAGCGCCGCCTACAGTCCCGTTTTGGAGAATATTTCCTGCAAAACGGATGGTTTACCAAAAGTCAAATCGACGCGTTCCATAAACTGCAGCAACATCACAACCGCAAAGCCCTCTACAACAAATGGCAGCAACGGGCACATTTTTGACCAACCCCTCCCCTGAAAACGAACTCCCCCGGGTGATCATCCTGGCCACGGGCGGCACCATCGCGGGATCGGCCGAGTCGAGCACCCAGATCGGATATGCTTCCGGCCAGATGACCGTGGAAGCCATGCTGGCGGCCATCCCGGATATCGAAACTATCGCCCGGGTGAGCGGTGAACAACTGGCCAATGTCGGCTCCCAGGATATGACCTTCGAGATCATGATCGCCCTGGCCAAGCGTATCAATGTGCTGCTGGGTGATGACGATGTAAAAGGTGTGGTGGTGACCCATGGGACCGACACCATGGAAGAAACCGCGCACCTTTTAAATCTAACGATCAAAAGCCGCAAACCGGTGGTGTTAACCGGAGCCATGCGGCCGGCAACCGCGGTCAGTGCCGACGGTCCTTTGAATTTGTACAATTCGATAGCGGTGGCCGCAGACCCCGAGGCAGTGGAACGCGGCACGCTGGTCGTCATGAACGACCGTATCCACGGGGCCCACTCCCTGACCAAAACCAATACCACTTCCGTGGAAACATTTCTGTCCCCCCTCAATGGTTTGATCGGTACGGTTAATTACGGTCACACCCGCTATTTTCGCAAACCCTTCCGCCGGCACACCTACCTGAGTGAGTTCAGCGTTGATGCGGTCGATACGTTGCCCCGGGTGGACATCATTTATGCCTGCATCGATATGCCGGCCGACCTGATCGACGGATCCCTGGCCGGAGGTGCCAGGGGCATCGTCATTGCCGGTGACGGCAACGGAAACATGAACGCAGCCACTCTGGCACGCGCTGCCAGGGCTGCCAAGCAGGGTGTGGTCATCGTACGCAGTTCACGCGTCCCTACCGGCCGGGTAGGCCGCAACGTGGAAGTCGATGATGATCGCCACGGATTCATCGCGTCGGACGAACTTAACCCCGCAAAGGCGAGGATTCTGCTCATGCTGGCCCTGTTGAAAGACCGACAACTGGAAGACATTCAGCAACTTTTCTACGATTATTAGCGGGCACCGTACGAAACCCGCCCAGCCGATCACCCGCCAATAGGTCCACCGGTATTATAGATTGTACTTCTTTCTTTTGCGCCACAGGGTTACCCTGGAAATACCCAAAGCCTGGGCAGCACCGGCCAGATCATCTGCATACCGCGCCAGTACATCGCTTATGGCCCGGTATTCACGTTCCTGCTTCTTTGTCTTACCGGGCGCGACGGGTACCGGACCGTCCGTCTGGTCCGCTGCCGGGGCGGCGGCATCCGGATCCAGGATCTGGAGGGGAAAGCACTCCGGGGTGATCTCCTGCCCCCGGCTCATGGCCAGGGCGTGTTCGATGGCATTTTCAAGTTCCCGGATGTTGCCGGGCCAGTGATAGCGGCGCAGCAGTTGCTGGGTGGGCAGGTTGAGGGTTTTCCATTGAAGGCCGTCTTGTTTCTGATGTTTCTGGATAAACCCATCGGCCAATTTAATGATGTCCTGCGGCCTGTCGCGCAGCGGGGGAATGACCAGGGGAATGACCGCCACCCGGTAATAAAGGTCCATGCGAAATTTGCCCTGCTGGGCCCTAACCTGTAGATTGCGATTGGTGGCACAGATAATCCGGACAGACACCTTCCTGGCGCGGTCCGCTCCCACCGGACGCACTTCGCCTTCCTGCAATACCCGCAGCAGCTTGACCTGCATGGATTTATTCAACTCACCGATTTCGTCCAAAAACAACGTGCCCTGGTGGGCTTCTGTGAACAACCCGGCCCGGTCGGAAATGGCACCCGTAAAGGCACCTTTCACATGGCCGAACAATTCCGATTCCAGCAAGGTTTCCGGCAACGCACCGCAGTTGACCGTTACGAAGGGTTTGTCCTGGCGCCGGCTTTGCGCGTGAATTGCACGGGCCGCCACTTCCTTGCCCACGCCGGTCTCCCCCATGATCAAAACGCTCGAGTCTACCTCGGCGCAGCGCAAAACGGTCTCAAATACCGCTTCCATCTTTTTACCGCTGCCGATCATTTTGGTATGCAGTTCGTTGCGCCGGACCTGCCGTCTGAAGTGAAACAGCTCGCGTTCCTTCTCGGCCAGGTGAATGTTGTCGGTAATGTCCGTCAGGGTCTCGGCATGGGCAAACAACTGCCCCTCGTGGTCGTATATCGGCCGAATTTGACCCAGGAACTGGCGTTGCTGGCCCGCTACCGGCAATTCGAGTTTAACCGGTCCATCAGAACCCGGTGGCAGCAGGGGAGCTTTGCGGCCGGTTTGCAGGACTGCGCTCTCGGCATTACCGAACATGAACCGCCCGTTTTTATCAAAAATCGACACATGGTCCCGGATGCCGAAAAGGATGCTCTGGAGCATCTTCTTCTCTTTTTCCAGTTCATCGCGAATCTTTTTTTGTTCGCTGATATCCATTAAAAGCGCATTGACGGTCACCGGTCGCCCCTGCTCGTCGGTGTTCATGGAAAGATGATACAATACCGGTATCTTACGCTTATGCTGCGGCCCGTATACATAGAGCTCGAACTGGACCGATTCCTTGCCTTCAGCTAACAGGTTGTTGTAATTTTCAACAATTTCAAGTTCTTCATCACTGATCAGGGTCCGCATGTCACGGCCGATCAGGTTGGTGCGGCTGGCACCGGTCAACTCGAGGAAAGTCTCGTTGACATCCAGCAGGACATAGCTGAGATCCGTCAACCAATAGCTGATTTTAAGGTAGTCGAGGATCCGCTTAAGGTTTTCGTTGTCTGGCGATGTGATCGGATCGCGGTTCAGCATGCCCCTTCTCCCAGGCCGCCACTGCCGGCCGACAATGTTTCAACAAGTTACACAGAAGTTTCATATTGTTTCATCAATGTTTCTATATAGCTGAAACAAACCTGGGTGTCAACTGGCGATCAGTTTTATATTTAAAATAGTTCCATATGTTTATGCTTATATAAGGATTTTGGCATCTTTTTTGTTTGACTATATTCCCTGATTCCCGCGTTCAATAGGAACGCGGTGGCTCCGGAAACCGGATATGGCCTTTTGACTTTATCTGGATAGACGAATGCGAACAGGAGGAACAGCTACCCAATGCGTGCAATTGAGTCCCAGATCGATACCCAATCGGATGAGTATCGCAAAAATTACGCCACCATGGCTGCCCTGGTGGATGAGCTGAACACCGAAATGAACAAAGCGCTGAACGAACGCTCCGAAAAATCCCTCAAGCGCCTGGCCGAAAACAACAAGTTGCCGACCCCGAAAAAGCTGGAACTGCTGCTGGATCCGAATACGCCTTTTCTGGAAATCTGCCCCCTGGCCGCCAAAGGGATGTACGACGGCAAGATCCACAAGGCCGGAATTGTCATCGGCATCGGGGTGGTGGCCGGCAAAGAGGTGCTCGTATCGGCCAATGACCCGACAATCAAAGGCGGCTCTTCGTATCCCCTGACCGTGAAAAAAACAATCCGCAGCCAGATCATCGCCATGGAAAATCGCCTGCCAATGGTGAATCTGCTGGACTCGGCGGGCGCCTACCTGCCGCTGCAGTCCGAGATTTTCCCGGATGCCGATGACGGTGGCCGCGTTTTCTACAACCAGGCCATGCTGAGCAAAATGGGCATCCCCCAGATTACGGCCGTCATGGGTTTGTGCACGGCCGGCGGGGCCTATGTGCCGGCCATGAGCGACGAGGTGGTTCATGTTCGCGATCACGGGGCGATTTTCCTGGGCGGCCCGCCCTTGGTAAAGGCCGCCACCGGCGAAAAGGTGTCCGCCGACGAACTGGGGGGTGCGGAACTGCACTGCAGCGAATCGGGCGTCTCCGACTACTACGCGGATGACGACGCCCATGCCATCGCCATTGTCAGGGAATTGATTGCCAACCTTCCGGACAGCGATAAGGCCCGCCTGACCACCCGCGCTCCCAAGCCGCCCCTCTATGACCCTATGGAGATCTACGGCATTGTGCCGCGCGACATCGCCGCCCCCTACGATATCCGGGAAGTTATTGCCCGCATCGCGGACGGCAGCGAATTCACCGAGTTCAAAGAGATGTACGGTACCACCCTGGTCTGCGGCTTTGCCTATATTCACGGCTACCCGGTCGGCATCCTGGGCAACAACGGCATTCTTTTTTCGGAAAGTGCGCTCAAGGCGACCCAGTTCATCCAGCTTTGCGACCGCCGCAAGATACCGTTGGTATTCCTGCAAAACATTACCGGTTTTATTATCGGGCGGGACTACGAACGCGGCGGCATCACCAAAAACGGCCACAAGATGGTCAATGCCGTGGCCACTGCCACGGTACCCAAATTTACGGTCATGGTCGGGGCCTCTTTCGGCGCCGGCAATTATGCCATGTGCGGCCGGGCCTACAGTCCGCGGTTTCTCTGGACCTGGCCCAATCACCAGATTGGGGTGATGGGCGGCGCCCAGGCGGCCGACGTATTGGTCTCTATCACCAATGACCAACGCGCGCGCGCCGGTCAGCCGTCGATGACGGAAGAAGAAGTGGCCTTTATCCGCGAACCGGTCATCGAAGCGGCCCTCAAAGAGGGCAATGCCTACTACAGCACCGCCAACCTGTGGGATGACGGCATCCTCGACCCGGCCAAGACCCGGGATGTCCTGGGTCTGGGGATTGCCGCAGCTTTGAATGCGCCTATCCGGGACGATGTGCCGGGTTTCGGCATTTTTCGGATGTAGTGAAAACCCAGGGTCCAAGGGGCCAAGGGTTCCCGTCTTCGCCGAAGCCTACGCCGGGCAAGCAAGGGGTCAAGTGAACGTCTTTAAACTCATTGATTAAAGGGAACTTCATGTTCAAGAAAATCCTTATCGCCAACCGGGGTGAAATTGCCTTGCGTATCATGCGTACCTGCCGCGAAATGGGAATTGGCACTGTGGCCGTCTACTCGGATGTGGACACCCGGGCCCTGCATGTGCTGGAAGCCGACGAAGCAGTCCGTCTGGGTCCGCCGGAACCTTCAAAAAGCTATCTGGACATTGACCGGGTGATCGCCGCCGCCATAGAAACCGGTGCCGAGGCCATTCATCCCGGCTATGGTTTTTTAGCGGAGAATGCCGCTTTTGCCGAACGTTGCGAACAAGAGGGTCTCGTCTTCATCGGCCCCCCGGCCGACGTTATTCGCGATCTGGGCGACAAGATTACGGCCCGCCAAATCATGCAAAAAGGCGGCGTACCGGTTATCCCCGGCATGACCGAGGCCGCGGACGACCCAACCGCCTGGGCGGCGCACGCCGACCAGATCGGCTACCCGGTATTGATCAAGGCGGCTGCCGGCGGGGGTGGGAAGGGGATGCGCATCGTGTCCGACCCGGCTGAACTCGCTGCAGCCTGTGAAGCGGCCGCCCGGGAGGCCGCCACCGCCTTCGGCAGTGGCATCATCTACATGGAAAAGTTTCTGGCCAAATCCCGGCACGTGGAAATCCAGATCCTGGCCGACAGCCAGGGCCGGGCGATCCACCTGTTCGAACGGGAGTGCTCCATCCAGCGTCGCCATCAGAAAATCATCGAGGAAACCCCCAGCCCGGCGCTGGATGCCGATCTGCGGGCCAGAATGGGGCAGGCCGCGGTGGCGGCGGCCCAGACCTCGGGATATGTAAATGCCGGGACCGTCGAATTCATTCTCGACCCGGAGGGCAATTTCTACTTCCTGGAAGTCAACACCCGGCTGCAGGTCGAGCATCCCATTACCGAATTGGTCACCGGGGTGGATCTGGTCCGTCACCAGATAGAAATTGCCGCCGGCAGCGCCCTGGCGCTGGCCCAGGAAGAACTCACCCTGCGCGGGCATGCCATCGAGTGCCGCATATATGCCGAGGACCCCGAACAGAACTTCATGCCGTCTCCAGGCACGATCACGTTTCTTCAGGAACCATCCGGACCGGGCATCCGCAACGACTGCGGGGTCTACGCCGGGGTGGAGGTCCCCATGGAATACGATCCGATTATCTCCAAGCTGGTGGTCCATGCCGAAACCCGGGAAAGGGCCATTCGGCGCATGGTGCGCGCCCTGGAGACCTATACCATCCTGGGTGTCAAAACCCCGATCGGCTTTCTGCTGGATGTGCTGGACTCGCCGCCGTTCGCCGCCGGGGCCACCTACACGGATTTTATCGATGATCATTTTGCCGACTGGACGCCGGACACGGCCGCAGTGAACCTGGCGGCCATTGCCTGGGCGGCGGACGCCATGGCGCCCAGCCCCCACCAAATCGGCACCAGTTCAAAAGCGATTGTCTATCAGGGCCCCTGGCAGACCCTGGCAAACTGGCGACTGTGAAGAAATGATCAGGCTGAAGCGTGTAGACTGAAGGGCAACGCAACCTTTTTGTGACGCTGCCCAGAATACAAGTAGGAGCGAACAGTGGAATATAAATTGAGATGCAATGAAGACAAAATCAACCTGGTCGTCGAAGCTACGGACGAGGGGCAATTTATTGCGGCCATTGGCGATAAACAGTATGATGCGGCTTATCAACGCATATCCGACAACTGCCTGCACCTCACTGTGAACGGCCGACAAGTCAATGCTTTTGTGGCCGATACCCCCGCGGGCAAAGCCATATCGGTGAACGGCCGCACCTGGCTGTTCGAGAATGAAACGTCGCGCAGCGCACGGCCCCGCAGCGGTCCCAAGGGCGGCCCGCAGAAGGTATCACCACCCATGCCGGCAGTCGTCACCAAACTACTGGTTACCACCGGTGAAGCCGTGGAGAAAGGACAGGGACTGCTGGTGGTTTCCGCGATGAAAATGGACACCACCCTGACAGCGCCCTTCAACGGCGTGATAACCCGGATCAACTGTGCCGAAGGCGAGAAGGTGACGCCCAAGCAGGTACTGGTGGATATCGAGGTCGCAAAAGAGGAAGCATCCGATACCGCAGCCTGAATAGATTGTTACTCTAATTGGTTTTGCTATTCCCTTTGGGACGCGCCGAGCATCGCAGGTAAGGGCGACCAGAGCGCCCATCCTCCGCAGTAGCCTACTACGGAGGATGGAAAGTGATTGTTTGAGCGCAGCGAGTTGTGCTGAGCGCGCCCTTTTCGAGAAGCGCAGGGCAGCCCGCAGGGCCGCGTACCACGGGCGTTTTTTTCTTGTCGGGCATCTTGTACGGCGTAGCCTGAGGCGAAGACGTAAGCCGGTAGGCGACGTATGATTGGTTCGATTTCTTTCACGCGAAAGAAAATGAACAAGAGGTTGCCCTGTGGGAGGTTGATCAAGATTGGTTATATGCAACAACCTAATACATCTTTAAGGAGGCGATTACATGCCTGAAAAAGACCTGCTCTACGAGGTCGTAAACCATGTGGCGACCATCACCATCAACCGGGTCACCCAGCGCAACGCCATCAGTCCGGATGCGTTGACACTTTTCCACGAATACCTGGACTTTGCCGAAGCCGACGAAGCCGTACACGTGGTCTGCATCACCGGCGCCGGCGATAAGGCCTTTTGTTCGGGGGCCGATCTGGCCGGCGGGATGGGGGGTGACGCCGACAGTCAGAGTCTGTTCGACCGGTATGCCCTGCTCATCAACCGGTTGGCAACCTTTCCCAAACCCACCGTTGCCCGCATTAACGGATACTGCCTGGCCGGCGGCACGGGCTTCATGCTGGGCTGCGATATCGTCATTGCCAAAGCCTCGGCCAAATTCGGTACGCCCGAAGTAAATGTGGGGTTGTTTCCCATGATGATCGGGGCGCTGATCTTTCGCAATGTCCCTCGCAAAAAGGCCATGGAGATGATCTTGTTGGGGGAAAAACTCACGGCCGAGCAGGCTCTGGACATGGGCCTGATCACCCGGGTAGTCGCAGATGCCCAATTCGAGGCAACTGTCCAGGATGTGCTTGCGGCCTTGGCCGCGAAAAGTCCCATCGGCATGCGCATCGGCAAAAAGGCGTTTGCCGCCGTCGAACAGATGCCCTTGGAAGAAGCGGTTCTCTTTCTGGGCGGCAAACTGGCCGAAGTGGCCGCGACCGATGATGCCCGGGAAGGCATTTTGGCTTTCCTGGAAAAACGCGCCCCGCAGTTCAAGGGAAAATAGAGACCCGGATTAAGCGATTGGTTGTCGGCCCTTTTAGAACCGGGCGTCACCAACCTAACAACTCGATTTTCGGGTTTCATAAAAACTGAAGTCTAATATCGGGATCGAAACCGCTATCTAAATCAACTTTAGAGACGTTTTCAGGTCCGATTTCGATCCCGATAGCGATTTCGATTTCGACCGCACCGCAAAAGTTGAGCACAGCATAGGTATGGTGAAAAAATGAATACGCACAACAGGGACAAACTGATTATCGCCAACTGCAGTGGTTTTTATGGCGATCGCCTCTCTGCCGCGGAAGAGATGGTCACCGGTGGGCCCATTGATATCCTGACCGGCGATTACCTGGCCGAACTGACCATGGCCATCCTATTCCAGAAAAGACTAAAAAACCCCGAGGCCGGTTACGTCCCTACCTTTCTGAAACAGATGGAATCCGTCATGGGCCCCTGCCTCGACAAGCATATCAAGGTGGTGGCCAATGCCGGTGGCCTAAACCCGGCCGGTATGGCCCAGGCGTTGCAGGAGATGGCCGCCGCGCTTGGCCTTGAACCGAATATCGCCTACCTGACCGGTGATGACCTGATGCCGCGTCTGGCCGCGCTACAGGAGAAAGGCGAACTGTTCACCCACCTCGACAAGGGGATCAGCCTGGCTGACGCCGGGGCACTGCCCATCACCGCCAATGCCTACCTGGGCGGTTGGGGTATCACCCGCGCCCTGCAGGCAGGCGCGGACATCGTGGTATGCGGTCGGGTAGCCGACGCCGCCCTGGTGGCGGGCCCTGCCGCCTGGCGCTTCGGTTGGGAAACCACAGACTGGGACAAGCTGGCCGGGGCTTATGCCGCCGGCCATATCATCGAGTGCGGCGCCCAGGCCACGGGGGGCAATTATTCGTTCATCCGGGAGGTGCCCACCTATCAGGATGTTGGCTTTCCCATTGCGGAAATCTACCAGAACGGCGACTTCAGCATCACCAAGCACAAAGACACCGGTGGCCTGGTTTCCGTGGGCACGGTTACGGCCCAGCTTCTATACGAAATCGCCGCCCCGACCTACCTGACACCGGATGTGGCCGTCCGTTTTGACACCCTCACCCTGGAACAGGAGGGGCCTGATCGGGTGCGCGGCCGCGGCACCCGGGGTGAGCCACCCACCGACACCGCCAAGGTCTGTATCAACACCCTGGGCGGTCACAAAAATTCCATGACGGTCATTCTCACCGGCCTGGATATAGAAAAGAAGGCCGCGATCATTGAAAAAATCCTGTTTGACAGCCTGGGGGGACGCGACCAGTTTCAGACGGTCAACGTACAGCTCGTACGTTCAGACAAGACAGACCCGCCCGATAATGACGAAGCTTTCGCTTTTTTACGCATCACCGTCATGGATCCGGATGCCAAAAAAGCAGGCAAGCTCTTCTCCTCGCGGGTAGTGGAAATGGCCCTGGCCAGCATTCCCGGTTTCACGTTGACGGCTCCGCCCGGTAATGGTTCGCCGTCCGTGGTTCACTGGCCTACTCTGGTTTCCACAAGCCAGCTTCAGCAGGAGCTGCACATCAATGATGAGAGCACCACGGTACCCTCAGCCCGGGGCCCCTACGAACCGGTTACCGTGTCCCCGCCGGAACCGGTTGTGCCGCCAGTACCGGAGGGTCCCATCGTTCAGGCCCCGTTGGGCCGCGCTTTCGCCACCCGGGCCGGAGACAAAGGTGGAAATGCCAATCTCGGTGTCTGGGCGCAAACCCCGGAGGCCTATGCGTTCCTGGAGTCGTTTTTAACCACAGACAAACTCAAAGAACTGCTTCCGGATTGTGCGCCTTACAGCATTGATCGCTATTTGCTGCCCAACCTGCTGGCCGTAAATTTTTACATTCATGGATTGCTGGGGGAAGGAGCGGCGGCTTCGGTGCGCAGTGATCCTCAGGCGAAGACTTTAGGCGAGTATTTGCGGGCAAAAATAATTGAAATGCCGGCATCTATCCTGGTGGAAAGCGAAGACAAATAGGAGCAACAATGAAACAGATCTGTGATGATTTAACCTGGGAGCAGGACACCCTGGATGACCTGGTCGCCAGATTACCAGAGGAAGACTGGAAACTGGCCACATTGTGTCTGGATTGGACCATCAAGGATGAAATCTGCCACCTGGCCTATTTTGATTTTACGGCTCGCCTGGCGGCCACCGATTCAGAGGCGTTTACCCAGCACCTCATCGCAGACTTCGGCCAAGTGAAGGATATGGCTGAAGTCACCAACATCACGCTGGCCCGGGGCCGGGCCTTGGAGATAGAAGGATTGCTGGCCTGGTGGCGCGCCGAACGCAGCAGACTGAATGCGGCCCTGGCCGGTTTGGATCCCAAAGACCGTCTGCCCTGGTACGGCCCGCCCATGAGCGCGCTTTCCTTTGCCACAGCCCGCCTGATGGAGACCTGGGCTCACGGTCAAGATATCTATGATACCTTGAAGCAAAAGCGACCCGTCAGTCCCGGCCTGAAGCACATCGCGCACCTGGGCGTCGCCACCTTTGGCTGGAGTTTTACCAACCGTGGTCAGGAAGCGCCGGACACTCCCGTCTACGTATCGCTGACCGGCCGGGCCGGTGAATTGTGGACCTGGGGCGACACGGATGCCGGGGAAACCATTACGGGTCCGGCCGAAGACTTTTGCCTGGTGGTCACCCAGCGCCGACACGTGGACGATACGGCACTGGCCGTCAGCGGTGAAACCGCCCGGCAGTGGATGCTAATCGCCCAGGCATTCGCCGGGCCCCCGGATAACGGACCGCCGGCTGGTATGTTTTCCTGACCGTGTAAAAAAATTCATTTAAGAAGTCAAACGCCTGGGTACCGGCATTCCAGTTACGGCGCCCATGCGCATCGACGATCAGCTTCTGGATATCCTCGCGGCCAGCAACGCCCGCAAGCCCCTGCGGGTACCTATCGCGAAAGGGCGAGATATTATCGAAAGCATGTACGGCAACATTTCCGGAGATGCAATTCCACGCTATATCGCCACGGCCGGGGGTAAGATTCCCTTGCATCGTAGCAATGTGGTCGCAACCGCGGACGGCAGCGTAACCCTTAAAAAGCCCTGGAGTGGCGAGGAAGTCATCTACCCGGATGCCGATCTCGAGATGTATGGGGACGATAATTTTTCGTTTGAAAAGTTATAGATCGACGGCAATGGGCTGGCGCGGCAAATGGGAGGTGCGCAATTTGCGGGGGACAGGCGGTTCCGGCTATGGCTATATCGGTACTTGGCGCGAGCCCCTATTTGGGGTGATCCAGGATTTCGCGCACTTTGGCGGAAAGGTCTCCCATGTTGTATGGTTTCTGGATGAAACCGTCACAGCCCATTTCGATAATTTCGGCTGCTTCTCCGTTGATGCTGTAGCCACTTGACAGCAGCACCCGGGCCTCGGGATGCATGTCTTTCAAGCGGGAATAGATTTCACGCCCGTCCATGCCGGGCATAATCAAGTCAAGAATCACCAGGTCAATCTTATCGGCGTGCGCCTGATACAACTCCAAGGCGGCCTGGCCGCTGGTGGCCACGAGGACTTCATAGCCAAGAATTTCCAGGATTTCCCGGCCAACGTCCAGAATCATTTTTTCATCATCGACCAGCAGCAGCGTCTCCTCACCCCGGATGATGCTTTCCCGCGACTCTTCTTCGGGGACCACCACTTTGTCAGTGGCCGGCAAATAGACGCTGAACGTACTGCCTTTGTATTTTTCGCTAAGCACTTCAATAAAGCCGCCGTGATTGTATATAATGCCATAAGCGGAGGCCAGTCCCAGGCCGGTACCCCGGCCGATTTCCTTAGTTGTAAAGAAGGGGTCGAATATTCTGTCCACAACCTCGGCATCCATGCCAATGCCGGTATCGGTTATGGCAAACCGGGCGAATTTCCCAGGCGTGACATCATGGCCCCGGGCAGTATGTTCGCCTATGTCACAGTTTTCCGTTCGGATGAACAGATCGCCGCCACCGGGCATCGCCTGCCAGGCATTCACCAGTATATTCAATAGCACCTGCTCGATCTGGCCCTGGTCGACCTCCACAGCCCAGAGCTTTGGTTCGAATGCTTCATGGATGGTCACATCTTTGCGTGTGCGGCCGAATAGGCGGCTTTGCTTTTTAATGAAATCGTTCAAATCAATGGTTCTAATTTCGTATTTGCCGCCCCGGGCAAAACCGAGCAGTTGCTTGGTCAAAGCGGCGGCGCTCTGGATATACTCTTCTATGCCATGCAAATGCTCCAGGAGGCTCGAAGAGGGGTCAACATTCATTTTCATGATAGAAGCGCGCCCCTGAATGCCCATGAGCAGGTTGTTAAAATCGTGGGCAACTCCGCCGGCCAGGGTCCCCAGAGATTTCATCTTCTGGGCCTGATAGAGTTGGTTTTCCAGTTTCTTGCGGGCGCTGATGTCCCTGAATACCGCTACCCGGAGGGCTCTGCCCTGGTATTGATAGGAGCGGCCGTTCACCGCACAGTGAAACGACGCCCCCCCTTTGCGCAAGCCGATACCTTCAAAGTGCGCGTCGGCCGCGGAGCTAATATTTTCAAGAATGATTTGCCAGGTGTCCGGTGCCACCAACTTCTCAATTGACAGGCCTATCAGTTCGGTGGATGGGTATTCGAAAATGCGGGCCATCGCTTCATTGGTGTCTACGATGGTGCCCTTTTCATGGATCACGATCCCCTCTTCCGCCACTTCGGAAAGCAGCCGAAACCTTTTTTCACTTTCCAATACGGCAGCCTCTGCTTTCTTGCGCGCGGTTATGTCATGGACTACAACGGTCGCCTCCACCGGGGTGGCGCCTTCATAGGTGTAAGTTGCGTTCAAGCTCATGACAAACCGGCTACCGTCCTTTTTGACGGCTTTATATTCAGCGGTTTCCGGCACCTCTTTCCCGGCCGCCATATCTTCCATCCGCTCAAAATATTTCTGCTGACTCTCCGGCGTCAGCAAATCCAGGGCGTTGATAGCAAGCAGTTCTGCTCGGCTATATCCGGTATAATCGCAGATCGCATCGTTCACATTGAGTAACCGGCCGGTTTTTAAATCCACCTCATATATACCTGCCGGCGCGATATTGAAGATCTGCCGGTAACGTTCTTCGCTCTTTACCAGATCTTTTTCCGCATCCTTCTGTTGGGTGATATCTTCGCCGATCCCAAGGATACCAACCACTTCGCCCTTGGCGTCAATCCGCGGGCTGAGGTGCAGCTTCATACACAACGTGCGTCCATCCTTGGTAATTTCGTTCAGTTCACACGTGACCGCTTCCTTGTCCTTTTGCAGCATTTGGCGGATCTCACTCGCCAGGGTCTCTTCTCGGGGCCCGGGATAGAGAATGTTGACCTTGTGCACGCCAACGACTTCTTCGGCGGTGTACCCGAACAGTTGTTCGGCGCCCCGATTCCAGAAGATGATGTTTTGATCAAGATCGGTTGATATAATGGAGATCGAATAGGCACTGTTTAAAATGCTCTTTAGAAAGTCGTTTGTCTCGGTTAGGTCCTTTTCCGCACGTTTGTAATTGCTGATGTCATTGAGAATTATCAAGGAATGGGCTTGTTCTGATTTCAGGGGAACTACCTTCAGGTTGACAAATCGCGATCCCATTGAAATCAGGACCTCACGGGCGCCTGACTTTTCGCGCTCACTTTTCCCGTTTATCAGCGCCTCTACTTGGGGGGCCTGGTCGGGCTGAAATAGCGCGGTCAAATCTTGACCCAGGATGGAATCACGGGGTAACTCCAGCATACCTTGGGCCGCCGGATTCACAAATACAACCCGCTTGGCATGATTGATCTCGAAAATCCCCTCCGACATCCGATCAAGGAGCAGTTGGAAGTGCTTTTTTGAATCGAGCAACTCTTTGGTAATCAGCCGTGGATATACATCCTGCAAGCCGATGATGTTGCCGGCCGCACAATATTTTCGGGAAGCTTCCGGATTTTGGACAACCTCTGCTATATAGCCTTTCATGTTGTTCAGAGGGCCTTTGGCGATGCAGGCGTCCGCCCCCAGGTCTTTGAGGTTGGTCCACTCCTCGGCGGCTATAGCCGAGAGGATGACCAGAAAAGTGGCTTTATATTGGGGGTCGTTCCTTAACATCTGACAAAATACTTTGCCGTCGATATTGGGCATAACGTAATCAACAAAACAGATATCGGGCGTAAAGTCGTCTAAAAGATCCAGGGCCCCCAGACCATCCAGGGCGGTCACAACTGTGTGCCCGTCGCCGGTGAGAAATTTTTCTATGAATTTTAAAAAGATTGGGTCGTTGTCAATAACGAGAATTTTCATTTAGCTCCTGCTCGCCCTGAAAGTTAATTCCAACGACTAGCTGACCGGCAGCCGTTTGTATAAAAATATTGGTTTCGCACTTTTGGCGGGAATGTACGTACGGTAAATAGTATCGGAATAATCGAAAAGGTGCTACTAAATTTTAGAAATAGCGCTAAAAAATAGGAGCGGGGGTATAGTATCCAACCGGGTTTCGGCCCGTGTCTGGTCTCGAAGAACATTTGCCGAGTTACGCTTTCAATAATCATAAGGATTCATAAACAGTGCTCGGGAACTGATTTTCGCGATGGTTTCCAGGTCGGGTTCAAAAGGCAAAACCGGGGGGTGGGGCCGCCCGATCCGGTTCGTTCGCGCAAAGGGGGTTTCGGCCAGGTTTAAATTGTAGGCTATTACCATCAGCGTTTCCAGGTTGACCACATCGGCGATGTTATAGGCCAACAGGGTTTCCAGCGCGGCCCGATCATTGTGAATCTGGTACTCCCGCCAGAGCAGGGGCGCCAGAGCACCGTCGACACCATTCAACTCTGCACGCTCGATACCCAGAGTCTGTTCACAGCGTTTCAAGCCCCCTTTATATCCGAGACTGGCCAGAACGTACCGCAGGTCGATATGGGCCTGGGGTAGTTTTATCCGCAGATAAGATTGAATGAACGGAAGGTCGAAGGTTTTTCCGTTGTACGTTACCAGCACCTGGTATTTCTGAATATCCACCGCAAAGTCATCCAGATTACGGCCGTTGATATACCAGAAAATATCACGGCCATCATAGAGGGCAATGGTTGTGATGTGACCATAATAGCTGTCCAGCCCGTCGGTCTCGATATCCAGGTATGCCGTGCGATTTCTGAACTCGGGAAAAAGACGCCAGCCCTGGGCGGCCGTCAGTCGATTTTGGAAATAGATCGGATTGCCCCGGGCAAGTTGGGCTTGGGATTCCGGGCAGTAAACTTGCAAAGCGGCCATGGTTTTCTGCGGCAGTGGGCCATTTTGGAACTCAGCGACTGCATTCCAATTCGTTAAGCCGGCAGACCAGATCTTTTCTTCGGTTTTACGGCCGATGCCGGGTATATGCAAAAAGGTATTCTTTAGCATAAGGGCTACACTTCCGGGTTAAAGGTCAATGGTGTTGAATAGCGCTATCTTACTGGCATTCAGATTCGCTCGCATCAGTTGTACGTACACCGGCCGCACCCCATTCTTCCAGCGCGGATAGCCACCGCGCCACACATACCGAATCAATGCCTGGAAGCTTTCGAAAGTAAAACGATAGTCTCCGACTTGTACGTTTTTGACAGCCTCCGGGACCGCAATTGAAATAGATCGCCGGGTAGCAAAGGGTTCGATCAGCGTGTCGATTTGCTTCTTATTGATTTGTCCGTCAGGCTGCTGTTTGAAATCTGCGGGTCGCTTCGGAAAGGGAAATCGCCGATAGACTTCCCCGATGAAACCGCTATAGTGGACACCGTGGATGGCGCCCATCAGGTCACCGACCTGTTCAGGCGGTTGGATATCATAAATATCCCAGGTGTCCTGGCAGGCCGCCAGGTCTTCTGCCCCTGCCAGCCTAGCGATACTGGCACAAAATTGGTCGGCGAACAGGAAATAATGCTCTAAAAGCAGCATATCTGTGTCGATGTTGAAAAAACCAAAGGCAATCCGGCCGTGACTGAGGGAATCAAAGGCTAACGGCATGGGCTAGCTATCCGGGCCGGGGTCGAGGGAAAATTGCCACCGGCAAAACAGCTCGTCCGGATGGGGATCCGGCGGAGCGAAATCGCAATGCACCTGGATCCGGTCATCGATGACTTGGGCAAAGTTGATAAACTCCCGCCGGTGCATCTCCTTGCAATTGTATTCACCCAGGCCGCGATCCAGTCGGGCCACCTGGGTCGGACAGGAGGGTACCGTCAGGGTAACCTGCTCCGCGGTCTGCTCAATCTGGTATCCGACCAGAATGCACCAGGGAAAATAACGCAGCGCCTGCACAAAACCCTCCAGACCGGTGGCCTCTATAGCAAACCGTTTGCGCAGGTCCCGGGCGGCCATACCGGCTACCTTTTCCCACACCGCCTCGTTGATCTGCTCGGCGGTCTGCTGGTCAAACCGCTCGCCGACTTTGATAAACCAAAAGGCATCCACCACCCGGTAATGCCAGAGCAGAAAACGAATATAGCTGCGCAGCTGATCAGCTTCCATCTTTTCGAACAGGCTGAAATCCATGTCTGCCACCTCCTCTCTAGCGACACTATTACAGTCCGCTATGAGGCTGTCAACATTGATCAACGGTGTCCGTCCCCATGTTGTTATTAAAGCGTAAAAGATGCTCCATTACATGATGCGCCTTTCAAGATGCCGCCCTAAAGTAAGACGGTCGGCTGAAATCTGGCGGGAGATGCTCCTCCCGCGGCTCGGGTGGCATCAGATAGCTTCCGCAAAGGACTGATTTTGGTTTCCGGGTTTGAACTCCCCTTTAAGAGGCGCCGAGCATCGCAGGAAAGGGCGACCAGAGCGCCCGTCCTCCGCAGTAGCCTGCTACGGAGGATGGAAAGTGCTTGTCTGAGCGCAGCGAGTTGTGCTGAGCGCGCCCTTTCCGAGAAGCGCAAGGCAGCCCGCAGGGCCGCGTCTTATGGGCGTTTTCTTCTTGTCGGGCATCTTGTGCGGCGTAGCCTGAGGCGAAGACGTAAGCCGTTAGGCGATGCCTGATTGGTTACTTTTCTTGTAGGTACAAGAAAAGTAACAAAATGATGCGTAAGGGCAGATAGTTTAAGTCTTTCTCGTCACTGCCACAGGTGACATTTTCTCCCCGAATCGGTAGAACCTCTCCGTGTCCTACACCAGAGGTATAGGGTTTAGATCGTAACTAAAACGCGGCTGGATCAATTTCCATCACCGCATCATCCGCGGCGGCAATGCCGTCCATTTTACCCAAAGCTTCCGGCAGCAGGACCTTCAAAAAATAGCGCGCCGTCTTGATCTGACCGTTGTAGAAGATTGCGTTTTTATTTTTAGCCAGTTTTCTGTCCCGGGCCGCATCATCCAGACCGGCCAATAGCTTGTCAAGTTTTGGCTGGGCCGCCAGAGCCCGCCATAAATGCATCCAGGCCATCACGACTTCGCCGGTGATATCGAGAAACGGTTTGGCATAGGCAAAAGCAGTCAGCACCTTTGGCGACATGGCGGTCTGCCCGAGCCCGAGTGCCACCTCCCCCAGGCGGTTGACGGCGGTTTCCACGGATGCCGCCATGTCGGCCAACTCCGGGTGTGCCCTTGCCTGGCCGATCGTTTTTTGCATCTCTTCCAGCAGGGTCATAAAGTACAACCCGTTTTTCATCCCCATTTTACGCCCGAGCAGATCCATGGCCTGGATGCCGTTGGTACCCTCGTAGATACTGGTAATCTTGCAGTCCCGCAAGTACTGCTCGACCGGATATTCACCGATGTAGCCATACCCGCCGTAGACCTGGACAGCCTGGGTACAAACTTCAAAAGCACGATCTGAGCAGTAGGCTTTGACCACCGGCGTCAACACTTCGATAAGGCCTTCATAACGTTCTCTTTCGGCGGGATCCGCAGCGTTCTCGGCAATGTCAAAGCAGCGGCCGACATAATAGATGAAGCTACGCATCCCGCTCACGTAGGCTTTCATCCACAAGAGCATCCGCCGGACATCCGGATGTTCCACGATTGCCACCTGGGGCGCCTCGGGATCCATCATCTGCAGCAGGCCTTTACCCTGCTTGCGCTCTTTTGCATAGTTCACCGCGAACTGGTAGGCGGCAGCACCCATGGACATGCCCTGGATGCCGACCCCCAGCCGGGCTTCATTCATCATGTGGAACATGGCCCGCATCCCCTTGTTGGGTTCGCCCAGCAAGGTGCCAATGCACTTGCTCTGGCCGCCCAGGGTCAGGCTGCAGGTGCTGCTGCCGTGGATGCCCATTTTCTCTTCGATACCAGTACAGACAACATCGTTGGGTTCGCCCAGACTGCCGTCCGCGTTCACCCTGATCTTGGGGACCAGGAAAAGCGAAATGCCCTTGGTACCTTGGGGCGCTCCCTCGATGCGGGCCAGGACCGGATGGATGATGTTCTCCGTGAGGTCCTGCTCGCCGCCGGTAATAAATATCTTGCTCCCTGATAGGGAATAGGTACCGTCGCCGTTGTCAACGGCGGCCGTTTCCAGGGCACCCACATCGCTACCGGCGCCGGGCTCGGTCAACAACATGCTGCCGCCCCATTGGCCGGTGTACATCTTTTCCAGGTACAACTCACGCTGTGCTTCGGTTCCAAACAGTTCCACCAGTTTGCCGGCCCCGTGGCACAGGCCGGGATACATACCGAACGCACAGTTGGCCCCGTTAAAATATTCACCAATGGCGGTCGCCGCCGTAATGGGCAGGCCCTGCCCACCGACCGCGGGATCGTCGATCATCGTGATCCACTCGCCTTCCCGGTAAAGTTCAAATGCCCGGTGAAACTCTTCGGGAACTTTGACCACGCCATCTTCAAATGTACAGCCTTTCCGGTCGCCGGGCGCGTTGGTTGGCAGTATCTCTTTTAGGGCCAGGTTGCGTGCCTCGGTAATAATCAGGTCGATGGCTTTTTTGTTCAGATCGGAAAACTTCTCATTCTTCAAGATGGATTCCAACCCCAATTGCTCGAATAAAACAAAATCTACATCTCTGCGGTCTGCCAGCGCTTGTGCCACGAAATATGCCCCCTAAGGTAATTTGGATATAATCTCCTTCATAATCTCGGTGGTTCCTCCGCCGATAGAAAGAATGCGATTGTCCCGAAAAAGCCGCTCCACCAGGGTGCCGCGCATGTATCCGTACCCGCCGAAGATCTGCATGGCCTCAAAGGTGACCTTGTCGCCGGTGTGGCAAGCAAAATTCTTGGCCATGGCCACCTGTTTTAGCTGATCGATCCCGGCATCGATTTTGGCCGCCACCCGGTAAGTGAACTCGCGACTAACTTCAATCAGCGTCGCCATGTCGACCAGCTTATGCCGGGTTACCTGGAAGCCGGTCAGCGGTTTGCCGAATGCTTGGCGCTCGTCAGCGTAACGGGTTGCTTCCTCGTAGGCCAGCTGGGCGGTCATGTTGGCCATCACCGCCAAGCTCAACCTTTCCATCTGGAAGTTTTCCATGATCAGGTAGAATCCCCGGTTCTCTTCTCCGATCAGGTTTTGCACCGGAACCCGGCAGTCATCGAAAAACAATTCCGCGGTATCGGACGCCCACCAGCCGGTTTTCTTCAGCTTTTGGGAAGCACTGAAACCCGGAGTGTCTTTTTCAATTACCAGGAAACTGATGCCGTGGGCCCCTTCTGAGCCGGTCCGCACGGCACAGGTAACCTGGTCGGCCCGGCAGCCACTGGTAATGAAGGTCTTGCTTCCGTTGACGACATAATGATCCCCCTCTCTAACCGCGGTGGTTTGCAGGTTGGCCACGTCACTGCCGCCACCCGGTTCGGTGATGGCCAGCGCCGCAATTCGTTCGCCGGCCAGCACCGGCTTTACAAAGCGCTGCTTTTGGTCCTCAGTGCCGTGCCGGACGATGGGTGGAATCGCGATGTCCAGTGATCCCAGCCCGGCCACCAGGCCGCCCGAACCGCTGCGCATCAACTCCTCGCTGGCGGCTATCTTAAAAAAAATATCGCCGGGGGTGCCCCCCACCTCTGCAGGGTAACCGATGCCCAGGATATCTATGGCGGCGGCCTTTTGATAGAGTTCACGGGGAAACTCGCCGGCTTCCTCCCACGCATCGATAAAGGGCTTGATCTCTTTGTCGACAAACGCCTTCACAGATTTGCGCACCAGCGCATGGGCCTTGCCGAAATATTCCTGCGCGGTGGCAGTTTCAGAAAATTCAAATGACATCAGAAACCTCCGGTTTCCGTTCTGGATTTTCCGTTCAAGGTTCTAAGATTTAACCCCTGAACCGGGAACCTTTGAACCCTGAACCTTCAAATGATTTTCACGATGGCTGAACGTAAGTATTTCTCTATCTACGATTGGGCATGGTCCGGGCGTTATTCTTTTAATAGATTTTTTACACCACCCACGATAAAGGCCACCGCATCCTGCCCGATAGCAGTAATATCTGCTGAACGGTCATCCTGCCAGATGAGATAGTGATAGGCAATCCGTTCGTACATGCCCATGATGCTGACGGCCATAATCTCAGCCGATAATCTGCTTGGAAAACGTCGGCCGGCGGTTTGCTGCAGTTTGATGAGCGCCTCTTGGACATCCGTGATAATTTTGTTGAAGAGCTTTTTCCGATGAACCTCAACCGCGTCACTCTGCCCGGCCGACTCCCTGAAAAAGATGGCCAGGCGCTCGGGATGCCTGGTACAGAATTCATCGAAAAACACCTGCCCGGCCCGCGCCAGGCCATCCAGCGAACCGTCGGAACGGGAAAACTCCTTACCCAGCAAGTTTCTGAGTTGATAACCAATAGCGTCGATCAGGTGTACCAACAGGTCCTCTTTATTCCTGAAGTAGAAATAGACGGTTCCCACAGACACCTCGGCCCGGTCGGCAACTTGTTCCATACTGGTCTTATGGAATCCCTGTTGGGCAAAGAGTTTTTCCGCCGCCTTGAAGATTGTCTGGTAACGTCTCTCTCTCTCCCGCTGTCGCCGCCGCGCACTTTTTGAAAGCGGCTTGTCCTTGTTCTGCGATTGTGCGGTCGCGCCTTTTTTCTTCATCGCCTTTGTCGCCTTTTTATTTTTATTAATATTGCGAGGTCCATTTACAGATGGTAGATTTTGGTTCAGGGCACGTGTCCGGCGTAGCCTTTAGGCGTAGTCTGCAGGCTTGCATACTTTTGGGACCGGAGACGTAGTAGACGTTACGTCGCGGATCGCAAGACTATGCCTGTCGGGCGTAGTTCCAGCGAAGCCTGGAAAACGCCGCCTTGGGCCAATCAGTCTTCGCTCTGCGAGCTACGCCGGACAAGAAGACTTTCTTGATTTGGGTTCTATTTGAAACCCAAGGCATGATCCCCGATCTTGACCCGTGCGATTTCGGTGGACGTGCCGTATATCTGACCCAACTTGGCATTACGATAAGCCTTTTCGGCCGGGTGTCCGGATAGAATGCCTTCGCTGGATAGAATTTGCAGGGCGTAACCGGCCACCTTTTCCGCGGCCTCAGTGCAAAACACCTTCGCACACCAGGTCAACGACTCGGCCTCCCGGGGGTGGGTGTCATAGGTCCAGGCCGCGCGGTAGGCCAAGAGCTGGGCAGTCTGATAAAGCGTTAACATTTCGGACAATTTGAAGGCCACGGCTTGATAGGCGATCGCCGGTTTGCCGCCGGTCCGGTGGGTCTTCGCTGAATTACGCGCCGTCTCGAAAGCGGATTTCAAAGCGCCTAAACTGGCACCGATCATGACCTGGTTTTCCCACAATCTGAGAGTAGACAGCAAGTCGTCGGTTTCGGCCGGTACGATGACGTGGGTGGCCGGCACACAGCAATTCTCCAGGGTCAGCATGCAAATCGCGGCACCTTCATAGCCGCTGGTGACAAATCTTTCTCCCAGAGTCAACCCGGGTGTATCGCGCGGGATTACGAACAGGGCTCCCTGGTCTTCGAATTGGCCGGCGACTGCGATCCAATCCGCCAGCGGGCCATTGACAACAAAGCTTTTCGTACCGCTGACCGCCACCTGGCGGCCCTCCCGGAGGCCCCTGGTTTCCAGGGGCTGGTTTTCGGTATTCATTGATTCCTCAGAAAGCGCCACCGCGCCGACACCCCGGCCCGCCTGGATCAGCGGCAGGATCTTATCGCGCAGTTCCGGAGCCGTGGCCCAGGCGGTTACCGACCGCCCGAACACCCGGCTACTCATTTCAAGGCTCAAAAAAAGCGACGGGGCGGCAGCGGCAACATGCTCCATTGCGGCCGTCAGGGTCAGCATGCCAATACCGGGTTCCCCACATCCAACACCGGTATACCCGGTTGCGGCCAGAGCAGGCAGCACCTGCCGGAGGTTTTGCTCGTCTGCGGCCAGATCTTGGCGGTGGGGACCGGCCTTGTCCGCGAACGCCTGGATATCATCGGTTACCACCTGGATAAAATCCTGTTCCTTTTCACTGAAATCGTAATTCATATAGTGTTCCTCTTTATTTATCTACAATCCGTGTCCTCTTAGAAATTGGTAGATTTTGGCTTAGAGCACGTGTCCGGCGTAGCCCTAGACAAAGTCGGAAGCCTTTGGGCGCAGACGGAAGGCCTGAGCGCTTTTGAGACCGCAGGCGTAGTGACCGCTGCGTTGAGGATCGCAAAAGAGCGCTTGCCGGGCGTACCTTCAAGCGAAGCCTGGAAAACGCGGCTCTGGGGCAAAAGATGCCGTTTGTGGCCGGGCACCCATTACATGAGTTTCGAGATTATCAACTTCTGCACTTCAGACGTCCCTCCGCCGATCGGCGCCAGGCGGGTATCCCTGAAAATTCGCTCCACATCGAACTCATGGGTATAGCCATAACCGCCGTGTAGAGTGACGGCGTCATTGGTCACCGGCAGACTCCAATCACCAATAAAAAGTTTAGCCACCGCGGCTTCGAGATGGTTCAAGGGCCGCCCCTGGTCCTTGCACCAGGCAATCCGGTATACCAGGCTCCGGCCGGCCTCTCCGAAAATGCGTATGTCGGCCAGCTTGTTCTTAATGGCCTGGAACTTGGCAATTGGCCGACCGAACTGAACCCGCCCCTTGGCGTATTCGGCACATTTTTTTAAAAGATACGTGGTTGATCCCACAAAAGGCGCCAGCAGCGCGCTGCGGTCCCACTCTACGGTCTGCATGGCATACAGGAACCCCTCACCTTCCTTGCCCAGCAGATTTTCAGCCGGCAAGCGGCAATCTTTAAACACCAGTTCCGATGTCTGCGAGCTGCGCACGCCCATTTTCAATAAGGGTTTTCCGGCACTGAATCCGGGGGTGTCCTTTTCAACGATAAAGGCGGATATGCCGGCGTGCTGCTGCTCGGGATCGGTTTTGGCATACACGACCGCGACATCGGCAATGGGGCCATTGGTTATCCACATCTTCGTGCCGTTAAGCACGTAGTGGTCGCCATCCTTAACAGCCGTGGTAGATAGGGAGGCAACATCCGAGCCGGCATCCGGTTCCGAGAGTCCCATACAGCCGATCCATTCGCCCCGCGCCAGCCGGGGGATATATTTGTTGCGCTGCGTCTCCGTGCCGTGGCTGAAAATGGTATCTGCGCATAAGAAAGAATGCGCCCCATAGGCCAGCGTCAGACCGCCATCGACGCCGGCTTCGCCCAGCGCCTCACCAGCCAATACGGTGGTCACGACATCGGCGCCCTCCCCCCCATAGGCCTCCGGCAAATGGAGACCCAGGATCCCGAATTCGCCCATCTTGCGAAACGACTCAAAATCAAAGGCCTCCTGCAGATCATGGTCTTGCACGCGGGGCACGATCTCCTTTTTCGCAAAGCGAATCACTTCCTTTTTAAACATCAGCTGTTCTTTTGAAAATTCAAAATCCATGGGTTCTCCCTGACACGCAGTTCTCACGGTTGGCATTGAACTTAATTATAATTTCGAATTCGATTCGACCAATAAACTTTTCTTAAAATTTGGATTACCGGTTGTCAAGAGATAATTGAAGTTAGTTCTAAATTCGAATTTAATTCAATATATGAATCGGTTGAGCTAAATATGTTTCAAGATTACAGGCGAATGCAGACGTAAAGAATCTTTCAATAGAAGGCCGCCTTTGAATTCCCCCCGGACAGGGCCGCCGTAGGCGACGTCAGTCGGCGGCTGATCGGTTATTGGCAATGCGACTGCCGAAAAAACCTTTGGGCCCCCCTCTAAAGGACGCTGCAACTGGTACCAAACTGTGCCCAGACTGCTTGAGGATCGCAGTATGAATGGTTTGCCGCATCGTCTTCAGCCTGTAGCCTAAACAACCTTGATAAAAATACCCTGGTTGGCCGTTTAGCCATGATCTGGAACCGCTAAACAGTTTTTATTAGCCGCCTAAAACCAACGCAAAACTACCTCGGGAATCTAAAAAAGCGGTAGGACCAACACCAGCCCGGCGCGGGATTGAGCCGGATTCCAAAGGCGCTTAAGGGTTGAATTCAATTCTTAAATATGCAATACTTTCAGCCTTATAGACCCTGACAGCCGTCTCACGGACCGCCACCGGACATGGCTGCAGGCCGACATGCCAATTATAATTTATTGATATTTTAACGCTTTTAGAAGGCAGAGCCTATCGAGATGGCCGGCGGCGATACAATAGAGGGCAGGCAGCGGGAGGGGCTATTCCGGCAGCTGATCCGCGCCAATACGTTAATCACCATGCGCGTCAGGGGCGTGGAAGGATACCAGCGGCTGACCATGATCACGGACATTCGCCAGACCCGTGGCAACCATGCCTTTGCCATTGATCCGCCGGCCCAGTTCAGTGAAAAGATCGGCGAATTGCCAGACTGGATTATCCTCTTCAAATTCACCGGGCCGGATAAGATTGAATACTCCTTTTCCACGCGCGGCGGCCAGATTGAGGGTCCCGACATCTGGATCCCTTTTCCGGAAAAGATAGAACGCATCCAACGCCGCCGTCATTTTCGGATCGATACCCCACCCGGTACCCAGATCAAACTCATGGTGAAAAAGACCCCGCGTCTGGCGGATATCCTGAATATCAGCCAAGGTGGACTCCTGTGCGTGCTGGTTCGATTGAAAAAAGAGATCAGGACGGATCCCCTTCTACGCGTCGGTGAGTCGCTCAGCAACATAACGTTGTCATGCCCAAATGAAGAAGGTCCGGAGGATACCGTACCGATCAGAGCCGCCATCGTCCGTCGGGTCGAGGTCGACCCGAACCACTATCGCCACAGATATGCCATGGAATTCATGGATATGACCTTCAGTGAAAAAAGTGATCTTACCCGCATTATCTACCGGCTCCAGCGTGAATTTTTACGCAAGCGGTAACACCTGTCACGCTGTTGTCCGGAATTGTGCCTGCTCCGCGGTCACCTGCCCCCGGCGAATCACCAGCTTCTTACGTGCGACTCTCGGAGCATAGATGTTGCTGAAATTACATCATAAAAAAACTACATGGATTCGAAATGAATACATTTTCAATATGGCAATTTCTCCGTTTTTTTGGTATTTGCTGACACATTGAAAACTTTTACGTTAACGGCAACTTGCGTCGCCCTGCTCGGTACCAGCGCTGCGCTTGGAGATATTGGCGCAAAGTTGCTACGCACCTTAGTACAAGGAGATACATGATGGCGCAATTGATCTCTGACCGGCGGGATATCGATTTTGTACTGCATGAACAGATGGGCGTGGACTGGCTGCTGGAGACAGAGCGTTACAGCGACATGAACCGCAAAATGTTCGACATGATTATCTCTGAAGCCCGCACGTTCGGCCTCAAGGAAATCCTGCCCACCTATGCCGAAGGCGATCGTATCGGCGCCCAGTTCGAGGCCGGTCAGGTAAAAGCCCCTGAGTGTTTCCGACGCCCCCACAGCCTCTATGTTGAGAATGAATGGCTGTCTCTCACGGAAGACCCGGAATATGGTGGCCAGGGTCTGCCGCAGATTATTGCGGCGGCCGCTTCCGAATATCTTGTGGGGGCCAATTTTGCATTCACAGCCTACGGCACCCTGGGACATGGGTCCGGCAAAATGGTAGAATTGTTCGGTTCCGACCAACAAAAAGAGTTGTTCCTTAAAAAACTGTATACCGGTGAGTGGGGTGGCACCATGGTACTCACCGAGCCTCAGGCAGGCTCGGATCTGGGCGCCCTGACAACCGCGGCCGTAAAAAATGACGACGGGACCTATTCCATTTCCGGTAATAAAATTTTCATCACCAATGGTGATCAAAACCTGACCGAAAACATTATCCACCCGGTGCTGGCCCGGATTGAGGGGGCCCCGTCCGGCCCGAAGGGGATCTCTATTTTCCTGGTGCCGAAAATATGGGTGAACGACGATGGCAGCCTTGGCGATCCCAATGATGTCGTCTGCACCGGCATCGAAAAAAAGATGGGCCTGCACGGCAGCCCGACCTGCAGCCTGGCGTTTGGGAGTAAAGGCCAGTGCCGGGGGCATTTGCTGGGTGCCGAGAACCAGGGCTTGATGATCATGTTCTACATGATGAATGAGGCCCGGCTGGGTGTCGGCTTGCAGGGATTTCTGCACGGTAGTGCGGCTTATCTGTACGCGCTAAATTATGCGCGGGAAAGAAAGCAGGGCCGCGATATCGCCGCAGGCAAGGACCCCGCTGCCCCGCAGACTGAAATCATCAACCACCCTGATGTCCGCCGGATGCTGATGTGGATGAAAGCTCACGTGGAAGGCATGCGCAGTCTTATCTATTATGTAGCCGCCAGTTTCGACCGGGCCGAATGTTCAACCGACGAAGCCGAAAAGGCCCGCTGTGAAGGTTTGATCGAATTGCTGACCCCCCTGGTAAAAGGGTACTGCACGGACAAGGGTTTCGAGATCTGTATTCAGGCCATGCAGATATACGGTGGCTACGGTTACACCAAGGAATACCCGGTGGAACAGCTGGCCCGGGACTGTAAAATCACAAGCATCTACGAAGGCACCAACGGCATCCAGGCCATGGACCTGCTGGGGCGCAAACTGGGCATGCACAAGGGGGCCACCTTTCTGGATTTCATTACGGAAATTAAAAAAACCATAACCCTGGCAAACGATATCCCCGCCCTGGCCGACCAGGCGGCCAAGGTTTCCGCGGCCGCCGACGAATTGGCGGCCACAGCCGTCCGGATGGGTCAAACCGCCTTGAGCCCCGCGTTCCGGACGGCCTTTGCGACGGCCTACCCGTTCCTGGACGCCATGGGAGACGTCATCATGGCCTGGATGCTGCTCTGGCGGGCAATCGTGGCGGCACCGGCCCTCGAAGGCATCCTCAAGGACCTGGACGAAGAGGCTCGTTTAAAGAAAATCTCGAAAAACAAGCACGCCGCCTTTTACGACGGACAGCTGAAAACCGCCGCCTACTTCATCGACTCCCTGCTGCCGATTACCCTCGGCAAGCTACGGGCCATCACCGGCGAAGATCACACCGTCGTCGAGATGGCAGACCGCAGCTTCGGCGGGTTATAAAACTGGTTCCGGGTTCAGAGGTTTTTTACGGTTTTATCCCTTGAACCTTTGCCCCCTCTTGCCGGGTGTAGCTCACAGAGCGAAGATTGGAATCTTTGAACCTTTGAACCCTGCCTGCCGGGCGTAGCTCGCAGAGCGAAGACTGGAACCTTTGAACCCGGGAACCGGGCACCGCGAATAGACTTTCCGCAAGAGTTGATTTATAATGGATCCGGTCGTAGTTTAAAGTAACAGGGCCGCCGACATTCTCCATTCAGATAGGCGCATGTTCGTTTGATAGAAGGGGTAGAACCCATGACAGCCGGTGCTAGAATTCTGTTGATGGATGACGATGAGGTGTTGCGCAAACTCACCTCTAATAAACTCATCCGCAGGGGATTTGAAATTGAAACGGCCGCGGAAGGCAATGAGGCCGTGAAAATGTATCAAGACGCCCTGGCAGCCAAGCGGCCGTATGATATTGTCATCCTGGATCTGGTTATCCAGGAGGGGGTGGATGGCAAGGAAACCATCGCCCGTCTGCTGCAGATAGACCCCGACGTCCGGGCCATCGTTTCCAGCGGTTTCGTCAACGATCCAACCATGTCCGATTTCTGGGAAAGCGGTTTCATCGAGATCCTGCCGAAGCCGTATAAAACCAATGAGCTGGTAGCCGTACTCAAGCGAGTTCTTGATATGCCGGGACCGGACTAAGGCCCCTTTATCTCCTTCCCCGGCAGTCTGTGGTCAATAATTCTCAATATCCTCACACCGGGCCACAAAATCCGATAAATCGTTCGCCGTTAGCCCACAGGCAGCTACGGCTGTTTCCAGTTTTTCACAGAAAGGGTCGTCTTCCCCCAGTAGTTTTCTTGCATTTTTGAGAAGTTGCATTCCGTTGCGGCAGTGCGCATTCACTTCATACAACATTTTTTTACGGATACGATGCCGTTTCTTTTCGCGTTCGATAACCGGCAGCAGCCTTTGGACCGAGTATTCCACAATCGCGTCCCGGGGAGCGGCAAAATGTTTCGATATCTGATCCAGGATGGATAGGGTCCGCCGACTCAGGACGTAGGTTTTTTGTACCCGATCAAGGGTTTTGAATTGGACTTTATTGACATCCTTGGCAATTGTATTTAGCGAACCGGTATCCTCAATGAGGTGATCAAACAATGATTTTTGTTTGATGCCCAGATGGACAGCCACAACGCTGATCGTCTCAATCGCTTTTTCGGTCAGCTTGAACGTGGCCCTGACCGATTGGCGCCCCCGCAGTTCCGCCGTGGAAGGATGCGGGACGGAAAGTTTCAATACCCAGTCTGAATTTCTCTTGCGTGCCATAGATAACCTCCCGACACAAATTTTTACTGTTCGCATTACCCAAACACTTATTTATTTAATAGTAATACAGATTTTTTACCAGTAAAATTTCAACTTCTTTTGCCGATAAAAACCGGACCAAGCGCCGCACCGTATGAGAAAGTGGTGGACGGCCGCTTTTTTCAAAAAACGCGCCGCTCACATGAGAAGCTATCTGCAAGAGGGATTTGGGTTCAAGGCCAAGGCGGCCGCAAATATCAAACCGGAGACGCCAGCGAAGCCAGTGCCTTGCGTGGTAAATACACCAGGTATTTCGAGGAGTTGATATAAGCACCCAACGCTGAGATTTAGCCAAAAGGCTTTTTTTAGATAGCTTCTAAAGTTATGCCCGGAATCGCCGATACCCTTTCATGAAAACCAATTATCTGCGTCCCAATGTTGACATTTCTGCACTGATTCGTTTCGGAACCGTTGCCGGCGGCGGGCAGGTTTGTCATTGATCACAGGGTAAATCGTGCATAAAGGAGAAGCCAATGGCAGAAGCAACCGACACTATGGATCAGGCGGTCAAAGTGATGGCCGACCGGGAAGGCAAGTATCTGACCTTCAGCCTCGCGGAGGAGGAATACGGTATCGGCATTCTGAAAATCAAGGAAATCATCGGGATGATGCCGGTCACGTCAGTGCCCAAAACACCTGAATTTGTCAAGGGCGTCATTAACCTTAGAGGTAAGGTCATACCGGTGCTGGATCTACGTCTCAGATTCGGCATCGAGGAAATCGATTATACCGAGCGGACCTGCATCATCGTGGTCGAAGTTGAGGGTCAGTCCGGTCGCGTGGAAATCGGTATCGTCGTCGATTCAGTGTCCGAAGTCCTCAACATCAAGGGCTCGGAAATTGAAGATACCCCGGCGTTCGGCACCAAGCTGGATACCGCTTTTATCCTCGGCATGGCGAAAATGGAAGGCGGCATCAAAATACTGCTGGACATCGATCGCGTCCTGGCCACGCGGGAGGTCGAGTCGCTGCAGAACGCGGCCTGATCGCACCCGCCTTGCCCCAATTCTCCTGACTGGCATGTTGGGCGGTATTGGCAGGTGCCGTACCCTGCCAATGCCGTTCAGGGCCGCCCCCTTTCGGCTTCAACCTTTTGTTATAAAGCAGATTTTTTAATTTTCGCATAAATGCAAACTTGCATTTTCTCGCACTTGGGCTACCATACAGGACATTGTTCCGCTGCCGGAACACCACCCGCAACGAAGGAGTGCCTTGAATGGTAAGAACTACCGGTGCAGCCGTCCTCGCCCTGCTGGCCCTGAGTGCCACTTGTTTTGCAGAAAATTATATCGTCAGCGGCGATATGAGTTCCAGGCTGCGCTACGAGATGCAGCAGCGCATCTCACCCGATCCCGGCATCAGCCGGATGAAACTCAGCTGCGTGATTCCGACCAGTTCAAAATCGGTCACTTTTGAACAGGAAATCACGGCCGTCGAGCTGAATTTCATCCCGCCGCCGCAGAACCGGCAGGAAAGAACGGACCGGCACGGCAACCGGATCGTAACGGCCATATGGGAGCAGCCGCAGGGCGCGGCCACCGCCAAACTGGCTTTCAACGCCCGCACCCGGACCCGCCTGGAACTGCTCAACACCCACAGCCCCTTTCCGCTGACCTCCGTTGGGCCGGACCAAGATCTCTTCCTGCAGCCGACCAAACAGGTACAATCACGGGATGCAGCGATAGCAAACCTCGCCCGCAAATTGACCCAGGGGGCGACCTCCCAGTTCGATGCGGTCCAACGGACCATCACCTGGGTGATCAACAATGTCCGCTATGTCAACCCGCCACCCCAGTATGATGCCCTGTTTGCCCTGCGGACCGGCAAGGGCAACTGCCAGAATTTCTCACACTTGAGTGCCGCCCTGCTCAGGGCCGTGGGCATCCCAACACGCATCGTCAACGGCATAACCCTGAAAAAAGCTTACCACGTCTCTCGCGAGGAAGGTCCCCTGACCTTCAAAATGGCCCAGGGCCGCCACTCCTGGGTTGAGATCTGGTTTCCTGATCTCGGCTGGGTACCGTTCGATCCCCAACAGACCGAACTGTTTGTTTCCAACCGCTATATACGGGTCGAAATCGGGGTGGATAACAATGAAACCATCAACGACGGGTTGGTGCGTTGGTCAAAAATAAAGGGCAGTCCGGCCCGGCTCAAGATGCAGGAGGCCATCAACGCCAATTTCAATGAGGATCGGATCATTCTGCGCGGCCGGCGGCAGGATTACGGCCCCCGGGGGCTGCTGCTTTGTCCCCAGGTAAGTTCGAATTTCAAGACGATCGCCCTCGCCAAGCAAGCCGACCTGCCCCACTACACCGATCAGCAGCTCAAAGGGATGCGGTTTATCCTGCCCTACATTTTCGGGAACCTGTCGTTCCCCATCAACGTGGATTTTGCCTTCCCGGGCGAAGGACTGGAAAAAACCTCCCGGCAGCAGATTACACGCAGCTTCCTGGTGGAAAGCGCCGAGTATGTCACCGGCCGGGCCACCCAGTACGCCCAGGTCTTTCTGTTGAAAGAACCGATCCTGCTGCAAAAGATTTCCCTGGCCCTGCACAACTTCGGCGGGGATGGTATGCTCTGGATAAACCTGATGGCGGATAAATACGGGAAACCCGGCCATCAAATTGATGCCAGCGACCTGGTCGAACTGAGCAGCATTTCCATGCGGCCGGGTTATCGGTGGGTTGATTTTCAATTTAAAAAAGAGCCCACCATCCTCAAACCCGGCTACTACTGGATCGCCCTGGGCTTTTCCGGCGGCCCCATCGTAAACTGGTTTTACACGTACGGTAAACCCGTGGGACCGGTGGAAGGCACCCGCTACAAGGGGGTCTTTGATGAACAGTGGAGTGGCGCCCTGAGCTATGAATTCAATTACCGCGTGATGGGCAAGAGGGCCAAAAAGTGACACCAGGCGCCTGCCGAGCCCTTTAAAAACCCGTTGCTGCGGCAGGCTGCCGGCAGGCGGATGTGATAGCGACGGTCGATGATATTATCCCCCACGACCCAATATCAAAACCAGTCCAGCGTCCCATTAAATGCGCATCAACCGCGTATTGTTGGCCGGAGTCGTTGAGCCCTGACATTCGGCAAATTGCCGGGGCTTGCACTTGGCCCTATTCCTGTAGTATCGTGACCTCTCACCTCGACGGGGACTCTCTCGACCGCGAATCTGCCGACTGCGCTGAAACTTAGACTGTCCGTATCCTTGAAAGCCCAATGGCTCAAGGCTGATGCATGCATCCATGTGTTTGAATTTTTAGCAAAATCATGGACGTTTTTGAACGTCCTCAATTTTATCCCATTTATTGATTCAGTGGCAGACAAACTTTACAAATATCGGCATCTTGTTTTCGAACGGGGAGAATCTTGAAAAATGGGTAATCATCTAAAAAATGATATTCCGGACGACGACTCTGGTACGGAACTGGCGCGCGAGCTTGGGCTCGGGGCTGCCATGTCGATTGGCATTGGCACCATGGTCTGCGCAGGGATCTTTGTGCTGCCGGGGATAACCGCAGCCAAGGCCGGACCTATCGTCGTTCTTGCGTTTGCCCTCTGCGGCCTGGTGGCTGTCTTGATCGCGTTCTGCATGTCCGAGTTATCCACCGGCATGCCCTTGTCCGGGGGCGGCTACCTGTTCATTGTAAGGGCCTTTGGTCCCATGATGGGTACCGTCATGGGGTGGTGTTTGTGGCTGAGCCTTATATTCGCCTCGGCCTTTTACATGGTCGGTTTCGGATACTATGTAGCGGATGTTTTTCCCATATCACACGTGTGGCTGGCCCTGATTATGACGGGTTTGCTCACCGGACTCAATTTGATCGGCGCCAAAGAGACGGGCGGAACCCAGAACGTGATTGTTGCCGGGCTGCTCATTGCGCTCGCGGTATTTTTCGCGCGAGCCGTGGTCGAAGTTGACTTTGAGAACCTGCGGCCTTTGATACCCCCCGAGATCGGCATTTCGGGTTTTTTGGTGGTGACACCGGTTCTGTTTGTGACATTCATGGGTTTTGCTGAAATTGCCGCAGTTTCAGAGGAGATAAAAAACCCGGACCGCAATCTGCCGATCGCCGTGGTCGGTTCGGTCGTCGTGGTGACGGTGGTATATTGCCTGGTGGAATTCTGCGTTGTCGGATTGCTCCGGTACGACGATCCCCAAATGGCCAACGAGACGATCCTCATGGAACTGGCCCGCATGCTGATGGGTAAGACGGGCTATTATTTAATTTTGCTCGGCGGCATATTCGCCACCGTATCATCGGCCAATGCCAGCATTATGGCCGCCTCACGGATCTGCTTCGCCATGGGACGGGATAGTCTGATGCCCGATTGGTTCAATAAAATCCATCCTCGCTTCAGAACACCTTACCGGTCCATTTTCGTAACCGGCGGATTGACCATGGTCCTGCTGGTGATTTTAGGCACCCATCTCGAGCTGATTGCAGAGGTGGGCGCATTTTTGAGCCTTTTACTCTATGCGTTTATCTCGCTGGCCTGCATGGTCATGCGGCATGCGGAATTGGACTGGTATAAACCCAGCTTCAAGACCCCGTTATACCCGGCGGTGCCCATTTTGGGGTTGTTGGGCTGCCTTTTTGTGATGGGCATCACCAGCCGAGCGACGATCCTGATCGGACTGGGCATCATCGCCGGGACTTTGATCTGGTATGTCTTATTCTTGCGCGAACACACGCAACTTGTGGGTGTATCCAATGAACTGTGGCAGAAAAAAGTTATCCGGCCGCTGGTGGCTAAGGCCGAAGATTATGCGGCGTCCCGGAGGGATGCATTCCCGGTGATCCTTCTGCCCCTTTCCAATCCTGCCACGGAGGGCGCGCTGCTTCGTGTGGGATCGGCCTTGGCCAAGGCCCGAAACTCTCGTCTGCATTTGGCTCACGTTGTGAGTCTGCCGAGGCAGACGCCGCTTGAGGCCGGCCGCCTGGAATTCGAGCAGATGCGCCGCGAGCAGGAAACGCTCCTGGATGTTGCCTCCCGGCACGCCGCCGAGCAAGGTATTCGCGCCCGCGCCAATGCCCTGGTGGCTCACAGCGTACCCTCTGCCCTGCTGAATATCGCTGATATCGAACAAACGGACATCATTCTGATGGGATGGCGCGGTGATGTCCGCGGTCCACGACTGCGCGGCACCAATGTGGCGGGCGTGGCCAAATCCGCGGACCGCAATATCCTGGTACTCAAGGATAACGGCTTAAGCAAGGTTGACCGGATCCTCGTACCGGTGGGCCCCGGTCCGCACACCAAGCTGGGGCTGAAGGTAGGGCAACAACTGGCTGCGCAATGGAAGGCGACGTTAACGGCCATGACCGTTGAGGTCGACCGGGAATATGACGATGCGGTCTCGGCCTTTGATCTTGGAAGTCGGCAAATTCAGAAAAGCTTTGGTGAAGCGTTTGTAAGCGCCATTCTGGAAGAAGTGGGTGTCACCGCTGAAATCGTTGCTGTCAAGGACAACGACGTCAGCCAGGGCATCATCAAAACCGCCCCCGATTACGATCTCATCATCATCGGGGCATCTAACGAATGGGCTGTGCGCCAGTGGCTCTTCGGCTCCATTCCTGATAGGGTGGCCAATCATGTATCGGCGCCGATATTAATGGTTCGCTCAAGAGATTGATCGTTGCCGCCCGTCACAAAACATCTCCATATTACACGCGGTGAATCCGGGAAGTTTTAACCTGTAAGCAAGGATAGTAAAGAATCCTGGCCCGGAGGTCCAGGCTTTGGATTGCCCCCGGAAGGGGCGGGCAACCAAATCATCCTGTTCCAGCATGCCCGGATTCAGGCGGATAGGCTGTAGACAATCAGGCTGTGGGAAGATCTCAGGGAAAGCTATTAACGACTGGCTTTCAGGGATTAGCGATCGCCTATTAAATGACGGGAATGCGGGCCACTATCTTAGTGCCCCGATTGACCTGCGATTGGATATCAAAATGCCCGTTGAGCAGATGGATCCGCTCCTGCATGCTGCGCAGCCCCATCCGCTTTTCATCCAGGGCCTCAGCCATGCGGTTTTTTACGTCAAATCCCCGGCCGTCATCTTCGATGCGAATGATCAGGTCCGGGTGTGATACAATCAGCCGGACCTTGACGCTGTCAGCCGCGGCATGTTTGCTGACGTTGTTCATAGCCTCCTGAACAAATCGGTAGACGTTGATCTGGGTTTCGAAATCCAGGGTCAATTTTTCAAAGCCGGCATAACTGCAATCCACCGACAACGCGTTAGCCTGCTGATAGTCATCACAGAAGCTGTCCACGGCATGCGCCAGGCCCAACTGTTCGAGGCTCAGGGGCTGCATGTTGTAAGACATGCTCCGCACCTTGGAAATGGCGTCGCTCAACTGTTTGGAAAAGTCAGCGACCCGCTGCCGAATAGCGGCGGACACGTCCGGCTGGCCGTCAAAGAGCGTTTCAAAGGCCAGCTTGAGCGCCCCCAGATTCTGGGCCACGTTGTCATGCAGTTCCCGGGCAATCCTCTGGCGCTCAAATTCCTGAGCCTTGAGCAGGTCCTGGGTCAGGGACCGGATCTGCAGCTCCGACTTCTTGAGTTGGGTCACATTATGGGACGTGATGATCGCCCCGGCAAAAAAAGGCGACATCCGGATGTTGAGATATTTCTCGCGGTACTTTTGCTGGGGAAATTCCTTGGCCACCCCGGTGCGGATACAGTCCAGCAACTCGGCATACATGTCGATTTCATGTTCACCGGCAAAGTCGCGGTACATCACATCCCCCGGCTTGGGCGTCCGGCCGCCGGTGTTGTCCCGGGCTTGATTGAAACTGATGATGCGCGCTTGATGATCCACCACCACAGTTGCCACCGGACTGTTGTCGAAAAGGGCACGGTACCGCTCTTCACTTTTCTTGATCAGGCGATTGGTCGCCACGAGCTGTTCTTCCATCCAGCGTCGTTCTTCCCGGTGACGGCGCTCTTTCAAGATTCGTTTGAGGCGCAGCAGTAATTCACGCGGTTCGATGGGTTTATGGATAAAATCGCGAGCGCCCTTCTCGATTATCTCTTCGAAGGTGACATCCCCGCTATGACCGGTCATAATGATTACGTCCGTATCCGTTTCAGCATGGATTTTCTCCAGCAACTCGAGACCGTTTAAACCCGGCATGCGCAGGTCGGTGAGGACGACATCTATCTGCTCGTCCTGCATGCAGGCCAGGGCCTGAACCCCGCTTTCGGCGGTTAGGCACCCCAACCCTTCATTGTCGAACAATGTGTGCAGCATCCGCAATACGCCCGGATCATCATCAACGACCAGGACATGGTGCTTGCGAAGTTCCGGTTGATAGGCTGATACCATACGTTCTCCCGGTTATAAGCTTAGGCGCCGATCCACAGGCAGCGGACGCGCACAGAAGAGCATGGCTGCAGTAGTTTCGAAAACTCAGGTAGTCTCTCAGGATGGATGCATTCAGTGTTTCTTCAAAAGTAGCCAAAGTGCCGCCCGCGGTCAAGCGGAAACCGGCAGCCCGGATTTGCGGACCCGCAGATGAATCCATACCCGGCGGTGCTTCAACTTTCCTTGGCGAGTAGCGCGACTGCGGATATCTCTGCTACAACCTGGGCTGGATTGAAAACCGGCTGGCGGCAGCCATGGCGGCCACATACATAAACAGTGGACTGGTGGTCAACAGTCATTTTACCGGATAAAAGGGGAATCCGGCGGTCCGCCTGCTGAATGGCGGTGTTATCACCAACGAAGACAGCCTGGTTGGGCAGGAAGGTTTCACGCAGGACATCCAGTAGTTTCGCTGTCATGTGTTCACAACCGGGCTCGGCGGCAATGACGATTTCCACACTGGCGTCCAAATAGGCATCAACCGCCAGGAGCATTTCCGCATAGGCCGCCGGGTTCTGTCTTAAGTTGTCGTGAAAGGCCTTAAAAAGCGCTTCGGCCCGCTGACGGTAGTCTGCCTGTCCTGTGTAGGCGTAAAGACGTAAGAGGTTCAACGCGGCCCTGGAGTTCCCCGATGGCAGCGCATTGTCCTGGGCGCTTTTTTCCCTGACGATCAGTTCGCGATGTTGCCGCGGTGTATTAAAAAAACCGCCCCCCTGCTCGTCGGCAAACAACCTGACGGTCAGGGCCTCAATTTCACACGCTCTGTCCAGCCAGCCAAGATCAAACGTGGCCTCATATAAATCGATAAAGGCGGCCGTCATAAAGGCATAATCTTCCAGGAATCCGTGACTGCCCAGCCGGCCTGTGGTCCACGACCGGTGCAACTGTTCACCGTCTAACAGGTTGTCCAGGATAAACCGGGCTGCTTCGCCGGCCGCGATGGTATAGTCGGGACGATCCAGTACGAAACCGGCCCGGGCCAGAGCGGAAATCATCAATCCGTTCCAGGCGACCAGCACCTTTTCGTCGCGTAGCGGCTGGTTCCGCTGGCAGCGCGCGGTCCACAATGTTTCTCTGGCCCGGTCGATAACGGCTGTGAATGAGGCAACGGCGACCCCCAGTTTTTGCGCCACTTTTTCGGACGATTGCGGCGTATGCAACACATTGCGTCCTTCAAAATTGCCCTCGTCGCTCATGGCGAAGTAGGCCATCACAGTTTCCGCGGATTCCGGGTCCAACAAAGCCCGCACCTCTTCCGGTGTCCAGGTAAAAAAGTACCCTTCGTCGGGTTCACCGGTGGGGCCGATACTGTCCGCATCCGTGGCGGCGTAAAAGGCCCCTTCCGGGGCCCGCATCTCTTTCAGCACATAATCGAGGACCTGCCGGGACACTTCATTAAAACGCGGATTACGGGTCACCTGATACGCTTCCAGATAGGCCGGTACCAGCAGCGCATTGTCGTACAGCATCTTTTCAAAGTGCGGTACCAGCCAGCTCGCGTCGGTAGAATACCGGTGGAAACCGCCGCCAATATGATCGTACATGCCGCCGGCCGCCATCTTGTCCAGGGTGTGGACGGCCATATTCAAAACGGCCGTATCACCCGAACGACGATAATGGCGCAGCAGCAGCCGCACCGGCAGGCTGCTGGGAAACTTGGGGGCACCACGCACGCCGCCATTGACCGGGTCGTATATCCGCTGAAACAGCGCCACGACCTTGTCCAGGGCAGCTTCCCGCGGCAAGTCCCCGTCAGCGGACGTTTCATTCAACGCTGAAAGATGAGCGGCCAGCGCCCGCGCGGTTTCATCCACCTTGCTCCGGTTGTCGTCGTAATAGGACTTGAGCGCTTTGAGAATCGAAAGAAAACCGGTAGCCCCGGGGCGGTCCCCATCCCGGGCCGGAAAGTAGGTACCGCCGAAAAAGGGCTTCAGGTCCGGGGTCAGCCAGACATTTAGGGGCCATCCGCCCCCCAGTCCCATGGCCTGGATGGCCTGCATGTAAATCGAATCCACATCGGGACGCTCCTCCCGGTCGATTTTAATCGGTACGAAGTTGGTATTGATCGTCCGGGCAATCTCCTCATCTTCAAAAGATTCCGCTTCCATCACGTGGCACCAGTGGCAAGTCGCATAGCCGATGCTGACCAGGATCGGCAGGTTTTGCGCGCGGGCTTTTTGAAACGCCTCCTCGCCCCATGGATACCAGTCCACCGGGTTGTGGGCGTGTTGCAGCAGATAGGGGCTGCTCTCGAGAAACAGTCGATTGGTATAGCGGGCCCAGCCGTCGGTATCCAGGTGATGGGTCCGCGGCTTGTAATCCGGACCCCGCAGTTTTCGCATTTCATGGTAAGCGGCTGATAGGTCTTTGGTCATCGGATGTCTCCGTTTTGAAGTACCGCCCTAGACGCGTGGGGAGAAAAATGTAGTTGCGTCCATTCTGCTGAGCGCGTATCATTTCTATAGCTTTCCCGCACTATTAAGCGGTTAGACCGGGTTGAGTAGAAGCGGTTCCAAAACTTTCAATCGGGCTCAAAATCAAGGCGGCTGCGAGGTTTAAACCGGAGGAATACTAAAGTATTTCGAGGATTAAAACCGAGCACTCAACACAGAGGTTGAGTTCGAAGGGAGGTTTTGAAATCGCTTCTAATTAGGATAAGCACCCAATCATCATTCGCAACGGGGGACTGCCATGCAGAACGATCAGTTTAAAATAGAACGTCGCCGGACTTTGCGCTGGCTGTTGACGGGCAGCACATTGGGGCTGGTGCCCTTCCCGGTCCTGGTCAAAACCGCCGCGGCCATGGGCCGCCTGGGATATGAACCGGAAATGAAGCGGGTCCGCGGGGACGTGCGGCTCAACGGAGAGCCGGCCCAGGTCGGTACCCCGGTCAATTACGGTGACATCGTGGAGACCGGGACGCCGGCCATGGCCGTTTTCGTTTTAGGGAAATCCGTTTTTCTTGTAAGGGATAACACCCGACTTGAGCTGCCGGCCGCGCCGGAAAAAACCCTCGCGGAGAAAGCCGGCCAGGTTGTGAACTTGACCCGCGGTAAAGTGTTGACTGTATTGCGTCAAAGCCGAGCCCGCTTTGTCACCCCCACGGCCGTTGCCGGAATCCGGGGCACGGGGCTCTACCTGGAGGCGGAGCAGGACAAGACGTATGTCTGCCTGTGCTACGGGCAGGCCAGCCTGGAATCAGCCGTCACCGGCCGCACCCTGGAGACGATTAAAACCCGTCATCACGAAAGCCCGCGCTATATCTACCGGCAACCACAAGCCGACGGACTACTTATCGTCAAAGCGCCGGTCATCAATCATACCGATGCCGAGCTCATCATGCTCGAAGCCATGGTTAACCGCAGACCGCCATTTTCCGGGGATGAAGGGCACTATTAGAACCCACCTCAAAAAAGTCTGCTTCAACCGTGCAGCCCGCGATCCAGGGCCTTGAGTCCTGTTTCCAACATGATCTCCGCCAGGGTCGGTCAGTCGTGAAGTTTAAAGGGTACCTCTAATAATTGGGATTTTTGTCTGAGTTCAAGGCGCATTTAAATTTTAACCGGAGGCGCCCGCGAAGCCAGTGCCTTGCGTGGTAAATATTTCGAATATTTCGAGGATCATAATTTCAATGTAACCAAGAAATCGGGCAAAAAGGCAATTATTAGAGGTGGTCTAAAATTTTAGAAGAGACGCCGCCCCATCCATGGCCGGTCCCCCACATTGTCATCTTCCACAGGGGGCACGTCCGCCCCAAGCCGGGCCGCCCTGACGGCCGCCACATACCCACCCGGCCCGGCACCCAGAATCATTGTTTTCAGGCTCATTCGACATACCCCCTTATTGAATTAGCGCATAAATTTATATTTTCAGCTAAAAATTAATATTATTTTGATGTAATCATCAAATTGATATTATTTTATTGACAATTTCGTCAACATATTCTAATGGGTGGTTATTGTGCCGCAGTAAGCACCAGGCGAACAGCCTACCCATAAACCTTTAGGTCTTGCATTTTCAAACGTTTTTTGAACCGCTGATAAAAAGCGAACTTCCGGGCTTCACAATCGATCATCCTGCAACTGCTCTGCTCCATCCTGACCACGCCCGATGCTTACCGGGTGATGCGGCGACACCTGCACAAATAGGATGCCGGATATGAAAATCGACGATAGCAGCATCGAAATCATCAAGCGCCTCCGGGACGGACGGGCTTCCTACAAGAAAATTGCCGAAGATCTCTCCCTTGCGGAAAACACAGTGCGCAGTCGGGTCCGTAAACTCAAACAAAAAGGAGTCCTGGAGATTTCCGGCCTGGTGGATCCCGAAGCCCTGAAAGGTCACCGACTGGTCATGATCGGCGTCAAACTGAAATCCATGAACCTGGTCAAGAAAGGTCAGGAATTCAGTAAGTTGAAAGGCGTTGTCAGTGTCAGCGTGGTGACCGGCCGGTTCGATCTGATCCTGGTTGTATTGCTGAAGGAAGGCTTCGGCCTCCTGGAATTCTACACCGAAGAGGCGGTCAAAATCAAAGATGTCCGGTCGGTAGAAACCTTCGTCATCTACAAAGGGTACAACATCAAGGTGCCTTATATCCTATAGGAGTGTCCGGACGCATCAAGCGCGCACCCAAGCACACAGGGGGCTCAATGAAAACCACCCAGCTGCATGATTGGCACACCGGCCAGGGTGCCAACATGGCCGTATTCGGAGACTATCACATGCCCATGTGGTACGCGGCCGGCGCCAAGGCGGAACACCTGGCCGTGCTGACCACGGCCGGCCTTTTCGATACCAGCCATATGGCTGTCGTCCTCGTCCAGGGCCCCGGTGCCTGCGACCTGCTGCAGGCCACCTTCACCAGCAACCTGGCGGGATGCATTGGACCGGCCAAGGCGCCTCTTTCGCCCGGACGCTGCGTCTATGGCGCCTTTTTGGACGATCGCGGCCATGTCATCGACGATGCCATTGTTTTCCAGGTGGCCGCCAATCACTATATGATCGTGGTCAATGCCGGCATGGGTGCCGGCGTCACCGCCCACCTGAACGGCCAGGCCGACAACCCGGAAACGATGCGGATCACGGACCTGACCGATGCGCTTGGTAAAATCGACATCCAGGGCCCGGCAGCCGCTAAAATCCTCTCCCAGGTCCTGGCCGAGCCTGAAACGGTCTTTCAAAAACTGTCCTATTTTGCCTTTAAAGGCTATTTCGAAACCACGGCTGACCTCAACCAACCGGTTCATTTGCAAACCGGTACCACCGCCCTGGTGTCCCGTACCGGTTATACGGGTGAATTCGGATTCGAGCTCTTTGTCACCACCGACCAGGCTGTGACGCTCTGGCATGAACTGCTGGCCGCCGGTGATTCGTTCGGGATCGTCCCCTGCGGACTGGCTGCCCGTGACTCATTACGGGCCGGGGCCGGCCTGCCGTTAAGCCATCAGGATATCGGTCCCTGGCCGTTTCGCAACAACCCCTGGCCGTTTGCCCTCCCGTGGGACACCGGCCAGACCGCCTTCACAAAAACATTCCTCGGCAGCCAGGCCCTGCTGGCAGCCGGGGATGCCGATTATACCCGCCCCTTTGCCGGCTTTGACCTGCGCAAAGTGGCCAACTCGGCGGAAACCGAGGTCGTCGATGATGTCGGCCGCACCCTAGGTACGGTATTGACCTGCGCCACGGATATGGGTATCGGGCGACACCAGGATCGTATCTATTCCCTGGCCAGCCCGGATAAACCGGAGGGGTTTAGGGCCAAGGGCCTGTGCTGCGGATTTGTGAAAGTCTCCAGTGACCTGCCGGCTGGGACCCTCATTTACCTGCAGGACAAACGCCGCAAACTCAAAGCCATGATCGTTGACGATATCCGACCGGATCGCACGGCCCGGCGGCCCTTGAAGGACATGTTGTAAAAAACAAACGCCCCTCCCTTGACGGGAGGGGCTGGGGGAGGGTGACTGGACGCACAGAGCCCTTTTTAGGCTGTACCGAAATTACCCGAACAGCACCCCCACCCAACCTCCCCCGTCGAGGGGGAGGCGTAAAAAACAAAGACAAAACCCATTTCATTGCAACGGTAAAAAAAAGGAGGGACCTAAATGAAAGAGTTGAACGAGCTTAATTTACCGGAGGATTTAAAATACGCCGAAGACCACGAGTGGGTCAAACCGTCCGACGACACGGCCAAAATCGGTATCAGCGATTATGCCCAGGACCAGTTGGGTGACATCGTTTTCGTGGAGCTGCCCGGTGTGGGTGACAGCTTTGCCAAAGGCGACGAATTCGGCACCCTGGAGTCGGTCAAGGCCGTATCCGAGCTGTATATGCCGGTGGGCGGCGAAATTACCGCCATCAACGAAGACTTGGAAGATGCTCCCGAACTGGTCAACAATGATCCCTACGGAGAAGGCTGGATGATCGAGATCAAGGTCTCGGATGCATCCGAAACCGAGGCCCTCATGGACAAGGACGGTTACCTTGAGGTTCTGAAAGGATAACACCATGCGCTACTTACCCCATACCGAACAAGACATTCAAGCCATGCTCAAGGTGGTTGGCGTCGATAGTCTGGACGGCCTGTTCGCCACCATTCCCAAAGACTGCTGGCGATCGGAACCGCTCAATCTACCCGAGCCGATGTCCGAGTGGGAACTCAACCGCCATATGGACGCCCTATCCGCCGATATGGCCGCCACCCCCGAGTACAAGGTTTACCTGGGCGCGGGCAGCTATGACCACTATATCCCCGAAACCATCCGCCAGTTGATTCTGCGGGGCGAGTTCTTCACGGCCTACACCCCCTACCAGCCGGAAATCAGCCAGGGTACGCTCCAGGCCATCTACGAATACCAGACCCTGGTCACCTCCCTGCTCGGCATGGACGTGGCCAATGCCTCCATGTATGACGGTGCGTCGGGGCTGGCGGAAGCCCTGCTGATGTCGATCCGGGTTTCCCGCCGCAAAAAGGTCGCTGTTTCGACCGCCATCAACCCGCTGTACCGCGCGGTCGTCAAAACCTATCTGGCCCCAACCGGATACGAAATCATCGAACTGCCCTATGGGGCGGACGGCCGCACGGATCTTGCCAGCCTGACCAACCTGGAAGACCTGGCCGGTGTCGCCGTGCAGTCCCCCAATTTTTTTGGCTGTGTCGAGGACCTCAAAACGCTGGCGGCCAAGGTCCACACAGACCCCAAGCCCCTGTTCATCGTGGCTTTCAGCGAACCTCTGGCATACGGCCTGCTTAAAAACCCCGGCAGCCTCGGCGCCGACGTGGCCTGCGGTGAAGGCCAGAGCTTCGGCATCCCGCGCTCTTACGGGGGACCGGGCCTGGGCATGTTTGCCGCCACCAAAAAGTGCCTGCGCTCTATGCCCGGGCGACTCATCGGTCAGACCGTGGACCGGGACGGCAAGCGTGGGTTTGTCCTCACGCTGGCAACCCGTGAACAGCATATCCGCCGTGAGAAGGCCACCTCGAACATCTGCTCCAACCAGGGCCTGTGCGCCAACCTGTCCGCCATGTACATGGCCTCTTTAGGCGGGACCGGGATCCGCAAACTGGCCCGGCTGAACCATAACAAGGCCCAGTACCTGAAAAACGGACTGGCCCAGGCCGGTTTTACCAGCCCCTTTGCCGCAGCGACATTCAATGAATTCGTGGTGACCTTCCCCGACGGGTTCGATGCCACCTACCGGCAACTGCTGGAGAAGAAGATCGTGGCCGGGGTCCCCCTGGGGCCCTGGTATCCGGATCTGGACGGTAGCTACCTGCTGTGTGCCACGGAAACCGCTTCCAAAGAAGACCTGGATGAGCTGATAAAGGAGGTGCAGTCATGAAAGAACCAATCGGAACCACCGGACTGATCCTCAACGAACCGCTCCTATGGGAAAAGGGGTCCCCGGGCCGCATGGGCATGTCCATCCCCGCAAGCGATGTCCCGGACGCCGAGATCGACAGTGAACTGGTCGGTGATGGGCCGGATTTCCCGGATCTGGGTGAGCTTGACGTGGTCCGCCATTATACCCGCCTGTCCACCTGGAATTTTGGGGTCGACACCGGCATGTATCCCCTGGGATCGTGCACCATGAAATACAATCCCAAAACCAATGAGCGCCAGGCTGCATTACCCGGGTTCGCCAATGCGCATCCCCTGCTGCCTCCCGAGCTCAGCCAGGGGGCCTTGAAGCTGTATTCCCAACTGCAGCAATACCTGGCCGAAGTGACCGGCTTTCCGGCGGTCTCATTGCAGCCCGCGGCCGGCTCACACGGCGAGCTGACCGGCATGATGATCTTTCATGCCTATCATCTAAGCCAGGGCAAGCCTCGCACCAAGGTTTTGATTCCGGATACGGCCCACGGCACCAACCCGGCCAGCGCGGCCCTGTGTGGATATAAATCCATCCCGGTCAAATCCAATGCGCAGGGCGTGTTGGACCCGGCGGATATCGCCGCGGTCATGGATGAGGATACGGCCGGTATCATGGTGACCAATCCCAATACCCTGGGCTTGTTCGAAGACCATATCGGCGAGGTCGCCGACATCGTACACAACAAGGGCGGGCTCGTATATGGTGACGGCGCCAACATGAATGCCATCATGGGCATCGTCAATGTTGGCTGCACGGGCGTGGATGTCCTGCACCTGAACCTGCATAAATCGTTCTCCACGCCGCACGGCGGTGGTGGTCCGGGCAGCGGCCCGGTGTGCGTCACCGAACGGCTGGAAAGATTCCTGCCGGTACCACGGGTCGTAGAGCAAGACGGGCAGTATACCCTCTCAGATGATTTCCCCGATTCAATCGGCAAGATACACGCCTTTTATGGGAACTTTGGCATCCTGGTCCGGGCTTACAGTTATATTCGCAGCCTGGGAGCCGATCTCAGAAAGGTCAGCCAGTATGCCGTTTTGAATGCCAACTACATCAAAGAGAGCTTGAAAGATACGTTCCATTTGCCCTACGACCGGCCCTGCATGCATGAATGCGTGTTTAATGATGCCAAGCAGGAAACTTTTAGCGTGACAACCCTGGATATCGCGAAACGCTTGATCGATAACGGGGTACACCCCCCGACCATCTACTTCCCCCTGGTCGTGCCTGGTGCCCTGATGATCGAGCCCACGGAGTCGGAATGCAAGGAGGATATCGACCGCTTTATCGACACGCTCAAAGCGATAGCCGCCGAGGCCCGGGAGAAACCGGATGCACTGCACGCTGCCCCGGTCAACACCAAGGTCAAGCGTCTCGATGAGACGTTAGCGGCCCGGAAGCCATGTTTGCGCGGCTAGCGTTGCGCATCGCCTGGCCAATTATTAATGTATGACAGTATAGAAATCCGTCATTGCGAGGCGCGCAGAGGTGAGCCAACTTCGCCCCAGTAGCGAAGTCGGCTCACTGCGCTCAGAGTAACATTCATATTTGAAGTCGAAACAATTCAACTTTACAAGGCCCGTAACTGGCCGTTTGACCGTATGCCAACCGCAATCTCCGGACAGATAGAAACACCTGTAAAACTGGCGCCTCACAACCGGTGGACCCGCAGGGACCTGGCGATCATTCCCTATGCCGAAGCCCTTGACCTGCAGTACCGTCTGGCCGCTGAAGTCCGGTCTGCCAAGAAGGCCGGGATCGTCCTTTTTCTTGAACATGCCCCGGTCTTCACGCTGGGAAAACGCGGCGGTCGGGAAAACCTGACGGTATCCGACGCGTTTCTCGACAATCACGGCGTCGCGGTCTTCGAAACTGAACGTGGCGGCAACATCACCTATCACGGCCCCGGTCAGTTGGTGGTCTACCCGATCATCAACCTGAAGGCGACCGGCCTGGGTGTGGCCGATTATGTCGACCGCCTCGAAGAGGCCATGCTCCGCACAGCAGCCGACTGGGGCATCCGGGCGGAGCGCAATGCCAAAAACCGGGGTATCTGGATCGGGAACAACAAGCTGGGCAGCATCGGTATCGCGGTGAAAAGAGGCGTCGCCCTGCATGGCCTGGCGCTGAACGTGGTCACCGATCTGACCCCTTTCACCTGGATCAACCCCTGCGGGTTGACCGATGTGGGTATCGTCTCTCTTGCGGAAGCCGGGGCGACCGATGTCACGGTTGCCCGGGTTCGCGAACGGCTGGCCGCCCATATGGCGGCAGTTTTTAATATAGCGTGGGAAGATGCAGCTACCAAGCAAGAGTAGCGATTAGAGGACTCTTTACCGATGCTTGGCGGCGAAGCAACAGGGTTCCAGGGTCCAAGGGGTCGAGGGGTCGAGTGAAAAACAAAAACCGAGGAAAAACACTGGCCCCTTGGACCCTTGAACCCTCTTGATATTCTAACCAAATAGAACCAAAGGTATTCCTTGAATTGAAGATAACCACCCAAAAGCGCCAGCCCAAACCGGCCTGGCTGCGCAAACGGCTCCCCACCGGTCCGGCCTATGAAAATGTGCGGGCGATGATCAAAAAAGGGGCCCTCCATACGGTTTGCCAGGAGGCCAAGTGCCCCAACCAGTGGGAGTGCTTTTCCCATAAAACCGCTACTTTTTTGATTCTTGGCGATCGGTGCACCCGGACCTGCGGTTTTTGTGCCGTGACCCATGGCCCCGACGGCAGTCTCGACCGGGAGGAACCGCAGCGCGTGGCTGAAGCCGCCGCCGCCCTCGAACTCCAGTATGTGGTGGTGACCTCGGTAACCCGGGATGACCTGCCGGATGGCGGCGCAGCGGTCTTCGCAGACACCATCACCCAATTGCGCCGCCGCATCCGGAACGTGAAGGTCGAAGTTTTGATACCCGATTTCGGCGGCAGCCGGTCGGCACTCGAAGATGTTTTGGCCGCCAAGCCGGATGTCCTGAACCACAATCTCGAGACAGTGTCACGCCTCTACCCGACCGTTCGTCCGGAAGCGGTCTATGCCCGCTCGCTTCAACTTTTAGAGACCGCGGCCCGCCTGGCGCCGTCCATTCCGACCAAATCCGGGTTGATGCTCGGATTGGGCGAAAACGAGGATGAAATCGAAAGGGCGTTGAGCGACCTGTTGACCGTCGGTTGCAAAATGCTGACCCTGGGGCAATACCTGCAGCCGACCAAAGCCCATCTGCCCGTGCAAGCCTACATTGAACCCGAACAATTCGACCGCTGGAAGAAAAGAGCCCTGGCTGCCGGCTTCGAACAGGTAGCCAGCGGACCGTTTGTGCGCAGCTCCTACCAGGCCCATACCCTCTATGCGGAACGAGAGTGAACAACCGCCCCCATTCCACAATTTGAAAATTTAAAGCTATTAAATTTTTTATTTAAAAAATATGTTGACAATATATTTTCAATATTGCAATATAAATCCTGTTATTCTTTCAAAGCCTCTTCGGTCTGCACAGCTTTCGTAACACACTTTTGATTGTCACTTTTGTAAAGCTCGCTGGGCCTGCTTTAAAGACCTTTGCGCCTCTGATTTTTGGACGAAAGTCCTGGCGGTCAGCGGAAACATTGATATGACCAAAAATCAAATCGACGCCATTGACAAACAGCTTATCAGCAAGCTGAGTGAAGACGGACGTTTGCAGGCCGGTAAGATCGGGGAGCATCTCAGTATCACCAGCCCCACGGTCCGTTCCCGACTCAAGGCGCTAACCGATGCGGCTGTTTTGAAAATTGCCGGGTTGCTGGATGCCTATAAGACCCGCGGACTGACCACGGCCTTCGTGGGCATCCGGCTGGACACTTACCAACTGGACACCAAATTGGAGGAAATATCAGCCCTGGACCAGGTGGTCTGGGCCTGTGTAGTCACCGGACAATATGACATTATTGTAGAAGTCATCTCGGTGGAGGGCATGGTGGGGCTGCATCGCTTTCTCTCTGAAAAGCTCTACAAAGTCGGGGGAATTAAATCCAGCGAGACCTTTGTCGTAATGAAATCAAAGCGTAAATGGATCCTGCTGCCCAAAGGCATCCGGGACAAACTCTCCGAGATCACCCTGACCGTGGGTGATGCCTAAATAAAGCGTTCATCGGATCTGATACCGGAAACACATAATAAAGCTCGTTAAACAAGGAGGCAATCATGATAGTCGGAATTTTAAAGGAGATTAAAGCTGAGGAAAATCGGGTCTGCATGACGCCGGCCGGCGTAGAAGTCATGCGGCAGAATGGCCACACTGTTTTGGTCGAACAAGATGCCGGCACCGGCAGCGGCTTCGCCAACGAACAATATACCGCAGCCGGGGCTGACCTGATCGCCACCCCGGCCGAGGTCTTTGAAAAAGCCGACATGGTGATGCACGTAAAAGAGCCCCTGCCGGCTGAGTACGATCTGATTCGCAAAGACCAGATCGTGTTTACCTATCTACATCTGGCTGCCGCCGAGGAACTTACCCGGGCCCTGATCGATAGCGACTCCATCAACATTGCATATGAAACCATCCAGAAAGCCGACGGCAGCCTGCCCCTGCTTACGCCCATGAGTGAAGTCGCCGGCCGTATGGCCATTCAACAAGGCGCCAAATATCTTGAGATGGCCCAGGGCGGCCAGGGGGTCCTGCTTGGCGGCGTTCCCGGCGTTGAACCGGGGGTCGTGACGGTCATTGGGGGCGGCGTCGTGGGGACCCATGCCGCGAAAATGGCCTGCGGCCTGGGCGCCCAGGTCTACCTGCTGGACATGAACCTGGACCGCCTGCGCTACCTGAGCGATGTGATGCCGGCCAACTGCATTCCGATGATGTCCAGCCCGGCTACGGTCCGGGAGCTGGTCAAGAAATCCGATGTGGTGGTCGGGGCGGTGCTGATTCCCGGCGCGAAAGCGCCCCACCTGGTCACACGGGACATGCTGGCCACCATGAAAGAGGGTTCCGTGCTCGTGGACGTGGCCATTGACCAGGGTGGCTGCTTCGAAACCAGCAAGGCCACCACGCACGGTGATCCTACGTACGTTGTAGACGGCGTTATCCACTATTGCGTGGCCAATATGCCCGGTGCGGTGGCCAAGACCAGCGCCCTGGCCCTGACCAATGCCACCCTGCCCTATGCGGTGGAGATCGCCAACAAGGGTTGGAAAAAGGCCATGCAGGAAAACAACGAAATCAAGCTGGGCGCCAACGTGGTCAATGGCAAGGTAACCTATAAAGGCGTCGCCGATGCTTTCAATATGGAATATACAGATATAGACGCGCTTCTCTAGCCGTTTAGCTCAGTCCGTAAACCACCAGCGGTGGCTCGGACAAATCATTTGATTTTGTTCAGAAAACCTCGTAAAAAGCCTGAGAAAGCTTTTTACGAGGTTTTTATTTGTAAAGAAGCCTGGCCCGGAGAGCCGGATTCAGGCTGTTAGCAAACAGCCCCCATCCATGATTTCCAATCATGGGGAGGAACTACCTAACAGTCTTCAGCCTACAGTCTAAACACCTGGAAACGGTTACCCCGGCCTAGTCAATAATTTCTTTCAGCCGTCGTAGCCAAAGGCTACTATGGCGAAGGCGGCGCCCTGGCCTGAGGACCAGGATTTCAAAGACTGATTAGAAGCGAGGACCGTATTTTGGATACTCCGCTGGTTCGAGCTGACATTGATCTCGACGCGATCACGATCAATATTCAGCAGCTGAAAAAGGTGACGTCCCCGGGAGCCCGGTTTATGGCCGTGGTAAAAGCCAACGCCTATGGCCACGGCGCCGTGGAAGTGGCCCGGCAGGCCCTGGCTGGAGGCGCCGACTGGCTGGGAGTGGCCCGAATCCAGGAGGCGGTGGCCCTCAGAAAAGCCGGAATCGACGGTCAGATCCTGGTTATGAACTACACACCGCCCGAGTTTGCCTCCCTGGCCCTGGAACATGATCTGGTCCTGACCGTTTTCGACCTGGATACAGCTAAGGCTATCTCGGATATGGCTGAGGCCACCGGAAGCCAAATCGTCGCCCATCTCAAAACCGATACCGGCATGGGGCGTCTCGGCCTGCGTCCGACCGGCGAAAAGGGGACGGGGCTTGATTCCCAGCGCATCAATCTTGCAATCCAAATCGCGAATCTTCCAGGACTTGACCTGGAGGGCATTTTCACCCACTTTGCGGCCGCAGACAGTCGTGATCGCACGTATACGGAAAATCAATTTGCCCTGTTTTGCGACTATATCGATGAACTGCAAAAGCACGGCCTGGAATTCAAGATCCGCCACGCCGCTAACAGTGCCGCTATTATTGCCCATCCTAATACCCACCTGGACATGGTGCGGGCCGGCATCGCCCTCTACGGGCTCAACCCTTCGATGGAAGTCAATCTAGACCACCTGGCCACGCGACCGGCCATGGCCCTGAAAGCGCACCTGGTGCACGTCAAAAAGGTTCCGGCCGGATTTTGCGTCAGCTACGGTATGACCTACCGGGCACCCCAGCCAACAACGATCGCAACGATCCCCCTGGGCTATGCGGACGGCTACAACCGTTTGCTCAGTTCAAAGGGCACCATGCTGGTGCGTGGACAACGGGCCCCCATCGTGGGTCGCGTATGCATGGATCTCACCATGCTCGACGTGGGTCATATCGAAGGTGTCCGCACCGGTGATGAAGCCGTGGCCCTCGGCCGTCAGGGTGACGAGACCATCACCGCGGACGAAATAGCCGGCGTCCTGGGCACGATCAATTACGAAATCGTCTCATCGATAACTGCCCGAGTCCCGAGGATATTCCACTCAGGTAAACGCGAGTAGCCCCTAATACTTTATTATCGCGCAGATGCGCAGAGACGTCCTCCTTAAAAGATATCGGATAGCCAGTCCAGCGAAGTCGGAAAATCCTGATTTTGTTCCGGCTGCGCCGGTAAAACCCAAATCCAACCGGGGGCTCATTGGTTTCCCGCACGAAGTGCGGTCTAATATCTGGTTTTGGTTTTCTTGGCGCGGGCATCGGTTCTATTCATGTTCAAGCACGTTCTCATTATCGCTGATATTGAAGGCAGCACCGGGTGCCCGGACTACGCGGCCTCCACCTTTTTGAACCCGGGCTGGCCGGCCGCCTGCCTGGCTATGACGCTGGATGTCCAAGCGGTGACGGCCGCCCTTTTCAAGGCAGGGGTGTCCTGTATTACCATCTACGACTTTCACCGCACCGGCTACAATCTGATCCCGGAAATGATCGATCCCCAGGCAACGCTTATCCAGGGCTACCGCCGGGGTGCGGTGCCCGGAATCGGCAGCCCGGATGGGGCCGAGGCGGTGCTGTTTGTGGGCCTGCACGCTGCCTCCGGCACCAGTGGTTTCCTGGCCCACACCCTCACCTCCCGGATTGCCCGGTTGACAGTCAATGGACTGCCCCTGTCGGAGGTGGAACTGTTCGGTGCTGTCCTGGCGCCGTATGGGATTCGGCCGCTTTTCTTCTCCGGCTGCCCCGCGGCCTGCGATCAGGCCCGGGAGGCCCTGCCCGGCCTCATCACCTTTGACGTCCCTAAACCGACGCCGCAGGTTCCGCAAAAAGTGGAAGCCCTGCGGCGTTCCCTGGCCCAAACCGCCGTAGCCGCGCTTGAAAATCCGGCAGCCCCGCAACCCTTTAGTCCCCGGGGCCCGTTTTACGCTGAAATCCGCTTTCGCGACGGCGCCCCGGTCGCCCGCCGGGTGGCGGCACGGTGGTGCCTGAAAAGGGCCGGGAACACCATTTTGCTGGAAGCCGCCACCATGCAGCAACTCTATGCCGATCTTATTCGCATCTGTTATCTGACGCCCCTGGTGCAGGCGCTTCTTCCCCTGGGCCTGGCCCTGCATCGCGCCCTCGGAAGGGCCGGCCTTGCCTGGGTCCGCCGGCGCCTTTCCGCCCTTTGAAGCCGTCGCAGGGCACCCGGTTCTTTCGTTGACACCTGCAGGCGGTTACTTTATAGACCTTCAGCATGATCAGCATCGACAACCTTTCTAAAAGTTTCGGCGACCGTAGCTTGCTCGACAGGGTCAGTGTGCGCATTAACACTCGCGAGCGGGTAGGCCTGGTGGGCCGCAACGGTCACGGGAAGACCACTTTGCTGAAAATGATCATCGGCAAGGAGCAGCCTGATGAAGGTGCGGTCGTCATCCCTAAAAACTATCGTATCGGGTACGTCCAGCAGCACCTGTCATTCTCCCGGGACACGATATTAGAGGAAGGCATGCAGGGACTGCCCGCCACGGAAAAGGACCAGGCCTGGAAGGTCGAAAAAATTCTGGCCGGCCTGGGGTTCACCCCCGCGGACATGCAGCGCCCCCCCGGGGAGTTTTCCGGCGGATACCAGGTGCGTCTGAACCTGGCCAAGGTACTGGTGGCCGAGCCCGACCTGCTGCTGCTCGACGAACCGACGAACTACCTGGACATCACCTCGATTCGCTGGATTACCCGGTTTCTCAACAACTGGCCCCACGAGGTCCTGTTGATCACCCACGACCGCGGCTTCATGGACGGCCTGGTGACCCACGTGGCCGGTATTCATCGTCGCAAGATCCGGAAAATCGCCGGTGACACCCAGAAATATTATAACCAGCTGGCCCAGGAAGAAGAGATCTACGAGAAAACCAGGGTCAATGATGAAAAAAAGCGCAAAGAAATCGAACTGTTCATCACCCGGTTCCGGGCCAAAGCCCGCCTGGCCAACATGGTCCAGTCCCGCATCAAGACCCTGGGCAAAATGGAAAAAAAGGACAAACTGGAGGCGGTCCAGACCCTCGACTTCACGTTTAAAAGCGCCCCGTTTGCCCCGAAGCATGTCATGACCGTCAACGCGCTTGATTTTCGCTATACGCCGGATGCCGAACACTTGATCCCCGGCTTGTCTATTACCGTCAACAAGGGTGACCGCATCTGCGTCATCGGCAAAAATGGAAAAGGCAAAACGACCCTGCTCAAGCTGATCGCCGGCCTGCTCACACCCAGCGCGGGCAGCATTACCTACAACCCCAACGTGGTCCCGGGCTTCTTCGAACAGACCAACGTGCAGACCCTGGTGGCCAGCAACACCGTGGAAGATGAAATCCTTTTCACCCATCCGGACACCGACCGGCAGCTGGCCCGCAATGTCTGCGGGGCCATGATGTTTTCCGGGGACGATGCCTTGAAAAAAATCAGCGTGCTTTCCGGAGGTGAAAAGAGCCGGGTCATGCTCGGCAAGCTGCTGGTAACCCCGGTCAATCTCCTATTACTCGACGAACCGAGCAATCACTTGGACATGGATTCCTGCGACGCCTTGCTGGCCGCCATTGACAATTTCGAGGGGGCAGTCATAATGGTGACCCATAATGAAATGTTTCTGCACTCTATTGCCAGGCGCCTGATCGTATTCCAGGAAGAATCGGTGACGGTGTTCGAAGGGCCCTACAGCGACTTTCTCGACCGCGACGGTTGGGCCTGTGAAGAAACAGCGCCCGCCGGAGAGGCGGTGGAACGCAGCCGGCCGGCGGCCACCCGAAAGGCACTGAAAAGGGAGCGATCCCGGATTATCAACGCCAAAAGCCGGGCGCTGAAACCGCTTAAACAGAAGCTGGAGCTTACTGAAGAGGCCATTGCCCGGGACGAAAACAGCCTGGCCGAATTGAACCAGCGGCTGCTGGAAGCATCCCGGCGCCAGGATGGCAAGAAAATCGGCAGCCTCTCCCGGGCCATACACGAATGCCAGGGAGAAATCGATAAACTGTATGCCGACCTTGAAATTATCAGCCAGAAATTCGACGCCTTGGAAACCGAGTATGACTTACAGCTGGAAAGCTTGGAACCCAGTGCCAGCTAGCCACTAACTACGAATGTTTTGCCTATGACAACCAAACAGAAAATAATCATTTTCCAGCAAAACCAAAGCGGTGCGGCCAAGGTAAAAGGCATCCGCGAATTTGGCCGGGACCGCTTTATCGTTGAAACCGTGGACATCGACACACCCCTGCCCCCGGTCATCGACGATGCCTCCGAATATCTGCCTGATCATATCGAAGCCGACCTCGTGCTGGATTTTATCGGACACCCTGACCTTTCCGTGGACCTGGGCGCCCTGTGTACGAAACTGGGCATCCCCGTCGTGGCCTCCGGCAAAAAGTCCCGGGACGGCCTGGTAATTACCCCCCCCACCTGATGCGGCCTTTCGAGGCAGGTTCGTCTCGGCCACTACAGTGAACAGTTCGGGGCCCCCGAGTTTTCGGTTAAGGTAGAAAACGGCCGTATCACGGAAATTGATGTCCGGCGGGGGGCACCCTGCGGGGCGACCTGGCAGGCCGCCCAAAAAATGATCGGGTTGGAAACCGCAGAGGCCATTGTCCGCATGGGCCTCGAGCCCCAGTTTTACTGTTCAGCCGACCCGGCCGGTTGGGATCCGATTCATGGCAAAAGCCCGGTTCATTTTGCGGGTAACGTCCACAGTGCCGCCCTTGAAAAAGCGGTCAAAAAGGCGGATACTGATTCCAACGATTAAAACTAGTGTTGTGTCCAATAAGTTTCTTGCAGAATAATCCTGCCGAAATGGCAATCTTGAGCACTTTAAAAATTCGAAATCCGAATATCGAAATTTGAAACAATAAAGCAAATCAGAATGACCAAAAAACTCAAACAGCACCTGTTGTTATTGCTACCAGGTTTCGGTTTTGGTCATTTAGACATTTGAATTTTAGATTTGTTTCGAAATTCGTGCTTCGTATTTCGAATTTAGTTTGTCCCTTTACTCTGAGATTCAACGGTCAAGAGTTTTGATCCTTATTTGTGGACAAAACACTAGCAACTTCATCCCACTTCCCTGAGAGGTGCCGCATGTATGGCAACTATGGACAGATATTGGCCATCGATCTGAATACCGGAGCCACCCGCATCATCACCCCGCCCAAGGAGATATACGCCGCCTGGCTTGGGGGCCGCGGCCTGGCCACCTGGCTGCTGTCCGAACATAACCCGCCCGGGATCGACCCGCTGGATGCTAAAAATCACCTGATTTTTTCGACCGGGCCGGCCACCGGAACCGGCATCTGGGGTTCCAGCCGGTATGGTGTTTTTACCAAATCTCCGCAAACCGGCCTTTATGCGGAATCCTATTCCGGCGGCAAGGTCCCCCTGGCCGTGGCGGCCACAGGGTATGATGCGATCATGATCAGTGGCAAGTGCGCGGAGCCGGCAATCCTGGTCATCACGCCGGAAGAAGCGGTCATACACCCGGCTGACGACCTGTGGGGACGGGATACATACGCTGCCCATGAGGACGTCCACAACCGGTTTGGCGATGACCGCTGGAAACAGCAGGGCGTGGTCTCCATTGGACCGGCCGGTGAAAACGGGGTCGCATTTGCCCTCATCAAAAATGACCGCTGGCGCAGTGCCGGCCGCGCCGGCACCGGGGCCGTGATGGGTGCCAAGAACCTCAAGGCCATCCTGTTTGCCGGCGATCGCCGGCGGGAATCCCACCAACCCGATGACGTGCGGGCCTACATCAAGACGACCCGAAAGCGTACTGCCGATCACCCGGCCGTGATCGGCTACAAATCAAAAGGAACATCCGCCATGGTGCGGCTGGCCCATAGTGTGGGGGCCTTTCCTTACCGGTACTGGTCCCATCGAGTGCCGGACTCCATCGAGAATATCAGCGCTGAAGCCCTGCACGAGCAGTGCCGGGTCGAGCCCAAGGCCTGTGCCAACTGCTACGTGGCATGCACCCGCATGACCCGCGTCGAAACCGGACGCCATGCGGGGCTTTCCATGGAGGGGCCGGAGTATGAAACCATCTATGCGTTCGGGGGCCTGTGCTGCGTCGACGACATCCGCGAGATAGCCTGGCTGAATGATTTGTGCGACCGGCTCGGGATGGACACCATGTCGGCGGGCAACCTGTGCGGCCTGGCCATCGAGGCCGCCCGACGTAAAAAAATCAACCTGGCCATCGACTATGGGCAGACGGATGCCATCGCTGATCTGCTGCAGCAGATTGCCGCCCGCGAAGGCATCGGAGACACTTTGGCCCGGGGCATTGTCTTCGCGGCAAATGAATGGGGTCTCGAAGATATTGCCATCCATGTCAAAGGCTTGGAGCCGGCCGGCTACGATCCACGCGCCCTGAAGGGCATGGGACTGGCATACGCCACCGCCAGCCGGGGTGCCTGCCATATGCGCGGTACCATATTACGGGCCGAGTTAACCGGTGTCATCGACCCGGAAGAGATTGTAGGCAAAGCCGCTCTCTATATCGATTTTGAAGACCGCCACACCCTCTTCGACTGCCTGGTGCTGTGCCGGTTCTACCGCGACATCTATCCCTGGGAAGAAATGGAAACGATGATCACGGCCCTCACCGGTCTGGACGGAACCCGGGCCAATCTGGAACAGATCGCCGGGAACATTACGACCCTGATCCGCCGGTTCAATCTCCAGGAAGGACTGGATACTGCCGAAGATAAACTCCCCGAACGATTGTATAAGAAGGCCCTGACCACGGGGCAGTCCATCAGTGCGGCCGACCTGAACCATATGCTCCAGGACTACTACAAGCTCAGAGGTTGGAACGAGCAGGGTGTGCCGCTATAAACAGATGTAATCTGGAGGCCGGCCCTTGGGTCTTGCGGATGAGCTGCTCACATGGCGGGATCGAAATCGAAATCGGGATCGAAATCGAAAACCGGTCATAATGGCGCTTCCAGATCCGATTTCGATCCCGATTTCGATTTGGACTTTCTCTTGTTCGACGTTCTTATCTAAATCAGGGGTCGGGGAGTTTCCTTACCAAATGCCCGTCATCCCGGCGAAAACCGGGATCCAGTACACTTAAAGAACGCAACCCTGGATGCCGGATCAAGTCCGGCATGACGCCAAAAACTCCCCGACCGCTCATCTAAATAGGTACCGGTGTATCATATCCGCCAGGGCATCGATCAAGCGCTTTTCGCTGATGGGCGAATCGAACAGGCGCACCGCATGAATCGTCTCCTGCACCGAACAGGAGATAATTTTGGCAGCGGCCTCCAGATCGGTAATCCGCAGGCGGTCTTCAAAATGTTCCAGGAAACTGATGAATCGCTTGTTGAAGTGGTCGTTTAGTTCTTCATCGAAAGCCAGGATGTCGGGATCATTGTATTTCATCGCCTCGATTTCGCGGTGCATTTCCGGGTCCTGGTTGTGGATGTCCGCAATCAGTTGAATCATATGCCGGATCGTTTCCTGCTTACCGATCTTTTCCAAGGGTAAATCCTGCATCTGATCCAGCATGGCCAGGATCTCCTGTTTCATGTTACCGTGGGTAAGCTCCATGAAGAGCTCTTTCTTGTCTTTGAAATAAGCGTAAAAACTGCCCACGGACACCCCTGCCTCAGCTGTAATTTCTTTGGCGTTGGTACCGTTGTAACCATCACGCGAAAAAAGGGTCCTGGCGGCTGCCAGGATGCGATTCCGGGTTTCAATACCCCGTTTTTGTTGCGGCATTCTCGTTTTTATATCTTCCTTTCCCATTGCTAACCCCCATTAATTATTACCTTTCATAACACACTGGGGTTCCTGTGTCAATAAACCTGAAAAAAAGTTCATATTTTTGCTTGACAACATGAACCCCGGTTCATATTGTATGGTCAAACATGAACATAAGTTCATATTCATAAAAAACGAACCACAAAAAAAGGAGAATAAAAATGAAACGAGCCATCATCTTAATCGCAAGTGTTTTACTGGTCGTATCCGTAGCCGGCAGCGCCGCCGCCGAGATGGTCAACATCGGTCCCGTGGCCATCGACAAATCTGATGATATCGATATCCGCAACCGGGTGGCCGGAATTGAATCCGCCGCCACGACCGCCTCGCCTGCAGCGCGCCCGGTAAACATCGGGGTGGCTGAAATCGATGCCGCCGAGCATGCCGCCCTTCAGGATTACGTTTCCGGCCGCAAATCTATAGCGGTACCTTCCGAAAAGGCGCTGCGCGACAACCCGGCCGAAATCGGGGTCGTGGATATGAGCCAGGAGGATCTGCAGGAACTTGAAAAACTGACCAGCTGGATGAAAGGCAAACGACCGGGTCGCCTGCTGCTGGATACGCTGCACGCACGGGTCAAGTAAACATGCCCTCCACACAATCCCAATTTCCCCCAACACCGCTGTGCGGGTGAGCGGCCTCTCCTCCTGAGGCCCGCCACCCGCACAGTCGGTCCCCACCATCAACCTATCATCAATCCTGCCCGGCAACGATGGCAGCACCGACAAAATTTTATTAAAATCGGCTATTCGCTTGACAGAAACAAGTGCTGAAAGTACGTTTAGGCCTATAAGAGACTATTTTTAATAGAAAATTAATAAATCATGGCTGGATACGGCACATTTGACATCAAAGAATCCATCACCACCTCGGTCGTCGAATTGTTCGATACCATGCTGGACATGGAGGCCACGCCTTTTGATGTACAAGAGGTTCTCCCTGTGGATGGGCGCTGTATCATCGGCGCCCTGAGTTTCGCCGGCGAAGTGATCGGAAATATTGACATCCAACTCAACGACCAGGCCTCTCGGCTGGTAACCGCCGCCATGCTGGGCATGGAACCGGAGGACATCGAAGACGATGAAGAGATCAAGGATGTTGTCCGCGAAGTGTGCAATATCGTAGGCGGCAACCTGAAATCAGGGTTTGAGGATGTTGGGTTGCAGTGCGTGATTTCGACACCGTCCATCACCTCCGGCGATGACTTTGAAATTGAAACCCTGAACATGGATCGCTACGACAAGTTCGGTTTTCGGTTCGAAGACCAGGTCATTTATGTGGAACTGGCCGTGAAAGCCGCCGACCACGTAGCCCCCGAAGCCCGCGCCAAGCTCACCGCGGTCGACATCAGCAAGTTCACCCGCCTCGACATCATCCAATCGACCGGGGACACGGTTATTGAATTGTTTGATATCATGCTCGACATGGACATCGAAATGTCTGATTCCGAAGGTCCCAAAGATCTGAAGATGGAAAAAACCATGGGCGAAATCAGTTTCGCCGGTGAGGTAACCGGCAGCCTCCAGTTCATGGTCAGCACGGAATTCGCCCGGTTGATGACATCTGCCATCCTGGGCATGGATCCGGGCGAAATTGAGGATGAAGAAGAAGTCAAGGATGTTATCGGTGAAGTGACCAATATCACCGCCGGCAACCTGAAAGCAGCTTTCAATGACTCCGGCCTGGGATGCAAGATCTCACCGCCGCATATCACCACCGGCACCGACTTTACCATTGAGACTGCGCACATGGATCGCACGGAACGCTACGCGTTCAAACTGCGGCGGCACGAAATCTTCGTGGAAGTCTGTGTCAAGATCGACGATATGGTCGAAGTCGTGGAAGAACCACTTGCAGCTCAAGCCCGCGAGGAAACCGAAGGTCCCGCGTCAGCCACGGCGGCCCCGGAAGCTGCCCCCGACAAAGCTGCTGAAAATAGCTCAGCCGCAGAACCTGCGGAAGACGAGGAAATCCCCGAGGACCAACTGCAAGTGTTGCTGGACATCCCCTTGCAGTTGTCGGTGGAGCTCGGGCGTACCAAGATGAAGATCGAAGACCTGTTGAGCCTGAGCACCGGTTCCACCCTCGTCCACAAGAACCTGGAGGGCGAACCACTGGATGTCCTGGCCAATGATACCCTGATTGCGCGTGGCGAAGTCATCGTGGAGAATGAAAAGTACGGTATCCGCATTACGGAAGTCGTCAGTTCAAAGGAGCGCATTGAAAGTCTGCGTCGGGACCCACTCAAGGCCTCGGGAGACTGATTAACCGCAGCTATTTAGGCCGTAGCTGTTTAGACTGAAGGATTCTAAAGACCAATTCCAACTGCATTCACCCGATGGCTCCCCGCCTAAAGGCCTTCAGCCTTCAACCCAATCAACCCAAAGAGGAAAACCATGCCATATGTAAACATTAAAATAACCAAGGAAGGGGTAAAGGCAGAAAAAAAGGCCGCCCTGATCAAGGGCGTCACCCAGCTTTTGGTCGACGAACTGGGCAAGAACCCGGCCACGACTGTGGTGGTCATCGACGAGGTAGACACGGACAATTGGGGGATCGGCGGAGAATCGGTTACTGTCAGGCGCAAAGATGGCCGCTGACCGAAAAGCACAATGGACTATCCTGATGAACATCGAATGGGAACAATTTAGCGGATGATACCGATTGAAACCCTGGCCGCCTTCTTCATGGCCTCCGTGCTGCTGGCCCTGGCACCGGGGCCGGACAACATCTTTGTCTTAACGCAATCCGCCCTGCATGGCAAACTGTCGGGCCTGCTGGTCACATTAGGCCTTTGCACCGGGCTGATCGTGCACACCACGGCGGTCGCCTTCGGCGTGGCGGTTATATTTCAGGCGTCTGCCCTGGCGTTCACGGCTCTGAAGCTCTTGGGCGCCGGATACCTGCTCTACCTGGCCTGGGGCGCCTGGCGGGCCGGAGCGACCAAAATCAATTCCGGCTCAGGGGTCGGCTTAAGCCTCGGCAAACTCTATCGCCGGGGAATTATCATGAATGTCACCAACCCCAAAGTGTCAATATTCTTCCTGGCCTTCTTGCCGCAATTCGCCGATCCCGCCCGGGGTTCTTTGACGGTGCAAATGATCCTGCTGGGAGGCGTCTTCATCATCTCTACGATCCTGGTATTCGGCAGCATCGCTTTGCTGGCGGGTGCTCTGGGCAGTATGCTTGCCCGTTCCGATAGGGCCCAGATCGTCATGAACCGGGTAGCCAGCCTGGTATTTATCGGCTTGGCACTCAATTTATCTACTACCCAGCAATAAAAACGGGTAACGACCGTCCTTGCCAACAGGGTCCTTGACAAACAATGATTCAGCTCCATTTTGGTTAGAAACGCAACGTGCCTTGTGACGCTGCTGCAACCAATTGAGGGGAAATCATGTCAACGACTTACCGCCTGGAAATCTTTTCCGACTATATCTGACCGTGGTGCTACTTCATTACCGGGAGTATTGAAAAACTAAAATCCGAGATCGATGTAGACATAATCTGGACCGCCTTTCCCCTGCACCCCGAAACCCCGCTGGAGGGCCGGACGCTGGAAGACCTATTTGCCGGTCGGGGTATGGATATCCCCCGCATGCTGGCTCACTTGAAAGATACAGCGGACGGATTGGGCCTGCCATTCGGCGATCGCCCCCATACCTACAACAGCCGCCGGGCCCAGGAGCTGGGCAAATGGGCAGAGTCGGAAGGCTTGGGCGACCTGTTTCACCAAGCGGCCTTTGCAGCCTATTTTGCAGATGGCCGCAATATAGCCCAGTTCGATGTTTTGGCGGATATTGCCGCCGCAGCCGGCCTGCCGGGCCAAGAGGCCGCCGGTATAATAGAATCGGGCCGTTTCCGCCAAGCGGTCGATGCGGACTGGCAGCGCAGCGGACAACTCGGCATCCAGGTCGTCCCCACATTTCTTGTGGACGGCCACAGGATGGAAGGCGCCAAACCCTACGAAGCCCTGCGCGAGTTTTTAACCGCCCCAAGAACAGAAAACCGCAGGATCTTCTAGAAGCGAACTCAAAAAAGTCTTTTGGCCCAATCTCGGCGTTGGGCGCGAAATTTAAATCCTCGAAATACTGGAGTATTCCTCCGGTTCAAATGTCGCGTCCGCCTTGATCTTGAACCAAAATACGTTTTTGAGATCGCTTCTAAATAAATTATCCTGCGGCTTTTATGTTTTCTTATAATCTGTTAGATACTTTTTCCCTCAGGAGCAAAGGGCACGAGCCTCATTGCCCTGCATTTACCTTTCTTTCTTTCCCCTATTCATAGAAGCCAGCTTAAGATTGGATATTGTTTCAAGATCAAGGCGGCTGTGAATTTTTAACCGGAGGAATACTAATGGTATATCGAGGATTAAAAATTCGCACCAACGCCGATATTGGACCAAAAGACTTTTTTAAGGTGGCTTCTAAACCAGGCCCTGATCCATCATCGCATCCACAACCTTCACGAATCCCGCAATGTTGGCACCGTTGACGTAGTTGCCCGGCGTGCCGTACTGCTCGGCAGCTTCGAGGCAGGTGCCGTGAATGCTGTTCATAATGGATTTGAGTTTGGTATCTACTTCTTCCCGCGACCAGGCATACCGCATGCTGTTTTGGCTCATCTCCAGGCCGGAAACTGAAACCCCGCCGGCATTGGCGGCCTTCCCCGGGCCGTAGAGGATCTTCTTGTCAATAAAAAGGTTCACGCCATCCGGCACGGTGGGCATATTGGCCCCCTCGGATACCACGAACACGCCGTTGTCGACCAGGTTCTGGGCATCCTGGCCGTTGATTTCGTTCTGGGTAGCGCTGGGAAAGGCACAATCGGCCTTGTGATTCCAAAGCGGGTTGAAATCCGCGGCGGCATCCAATTCGGTATAGACCGCTTCCGGATATTTGTCTGCATACTCCTTTATCCGGCCCCGGCGGACATTTTTCAGCATCATCACGTAATCCAGTTTTTCACGGGTGATCCCGCTTTCATCGAATATATATCCGGTTGAATCTGAAAGGGTGACCACTTTGCCACCCAGTTCAAGAAGTTTTTCAGAGGTATACTGGGCAACATTGCCCGACCCGGAAACCAGACAGGTCTTGCCTTCCAGCGAATCGTTGCGGGTAGCCAGCATCTCGGCTGCAAAATAAACAGCCCCGTAACCGGTGGCCTCCGGCCGGATAAGGCTGCCGCCCCAATTGAGGCTCTTGCCGGTCAATACGCCGGTAAACTCGTTGCGCAGCTTCTTGTACATCCCAAAAAGGTAGCCGATCTCACGGGCACCTACGCCGATATCACCGGCCGGCACATCGGTATCCGGTCCGATATGGCGGAATAGCTCGCACATGAAGGCCTGACAAAATCGCATGACCTCCGCATCCGACTTGCCCTTGGGATCGAAATCCGAGCCGCCCTTGCCGCCGCCCATGGGCAGCGTGGTAAGGGCATTTTTAAACACCTGCTCAAAGGCCAAGAATTTCAAGATCCCGAGGTTGACCGAGGGATGAAACCGCAACCCGCCCTTGTAGGGTCCAATGGCGCTGTTCATTTCAATTCGGAAACCGCGGTTGACGTGTACATCGCCGCCGTCATCCATCCAGGGTACCCGGAACAGGATGACGCGTTCCGGCTCTACCAGACGGGCCGGGATATTCGCCTTGCGGTAGACCGGGTTCTGATCCAGAACCGGCTTGATGGATTCCATCACCTCACTGACGGCTTGATGAAATTCTCTCTCCTGAGGATCCTTGTCCTTTACAATTTGCATTATATCCGACATAGCTCGCCTCCATTGATGGTGGATTGTTTGGCGCACCGATACAGCATACAACACGACCGGTCAAGTAAAATCACCAGAATTATTAAGTATCACTGAATTTTTTTTCAAAATTGACAAACAGCAGGCCGAGCCAACGAGGCTCTCCGGCTGGTCGCAATCCGTTGTGTGGGCTTCCAACTTCAGAAATCTTGAAAAATGGCGCCGGTCACGCTATTTAAATAGTGCCCAACCTGTCCGAGCACGTATCCGATCAAACGTTGTCAACTGAAATAGGCCTGAGTTGGAACTGGTTGCCGATCGGTAACCCCGGAGAAAGAGGATCTATGAACACGACCGCCGGCAAAGAGCAAGAGCTGCTCGATTTTCTCAAGCGTCTGTATGAAAATGATTTGCCATTCAATAGGCTTATCGGTCTGAAAATCAAATCAATCACCTTGGAAAAAGTCAAGACCGAATTCAGCATGCAGGCGGATCTCATCGGCAACCCTGTTCAGAAAACCTTGCACGGCGGCGTTATATCGTCGGTTCTGGATGCCACCGGAGGTCTGGTTGCTTCCGCCGGTATTATCCAGCGCATGAATACAGATCCGGTGGAAAGTGTCTTGAATCAGTTTTCCAAAGTCGGAACCATTGACCTGCGAGTAGATTACCTCCGACCGGGACGGGGGGCAGTGTTTACGGCCGAGGCCAATATCATGCGCTCCGGACGGAAAGTGGCGGTAACGCGCATGGCATTGCACAATGAGGAGGACATTTTGATAGCCGTTGGAACCGGCACCTATCTCGTTGGTTAGCAATTTTCGTGGAGGAAAAGATGGGAAAAGATCAATACTCAGGACCGGAAAAGAGAAAGCACCCGCGGGTAGCCTGCCCACCCGAAGCCCGACCGACCTTTCGCACGGTCGGGTATGAGTGCCAGGTAAAAGATATTTCCAAGGGCGGTCTCAAGTTCAGCCACCTGGATAAGCAGAAAATGGAGGGCTGGGTACGCGGCTCCCTGGACTTGGCCAACGGCCAGAGTGTTGATCTGGAGGGCATTGTGGTCCGCACCGAGAGCAAAGAAATGGGGCTCTCTTTCATCGTTGAATTGCCAGATGAGGTCATCAACGATATCATCCGCAATATCGATAGATCCGACACCTGAAATAGTTCCGCCTTGACAACCCCGTATAGGGCATTACCCTATAATCAAGAGCGCATTCAATGCCTCTTACCTCCATCCTAATAGCACTAGCGGCCCCTCCCTGGGGCCGCTTCTATTTTACGGTAAACGGTTTCCGGTGTAATTTAATCTCTGGCGAAGCTTGGCCGCCCGTCTACCCGGCTGACCCTGTATCGCAATTCCCTTTTCAATGCACCGGAGCTGCCAAAATGATATTCACGTAACCTCAAAATGAAAAAAGCCCGTTGGTGATCCAACGGGCTGCTTTCTTTGGGTGGCGGGAGTGACGAGACTCGAACTCGCGACCTTCCCGTCAGGACTGACGGGACGCTCTAACCTTCACTCGCTGGTTCATGAAAAAGCCCGTTGGTGATCCAACGGGCTGCTTTCTTTGGGTGGCGGGAGTGACGAGACTCGAACTCGCGACCTCCGGCGTGACAGGCCGGCGCTCTAACCAAACTGAGCTACACCCCCGTACTTCTTTATGCTAAAGCAGATCCAGGTTTTTAGTCCAGCGACCTTCCCGTCTGGACTGACGGGACGCTCTAACCAAACTGAGCTACACCCCCGTGCTTTTTTTGATTGGTGGGCGGAACAGGGCTTGAACCTGTGACCCTCGGCTTGTAAGGCCGATGCTCTCCCAACTGAGCTACCCGCCCAAACGGCAAACTACCTGGCCAAAATTTTGGGAGAACAAGGTTTGACCTGTGATCCTCCCGCCTTGGGAGGCGGGATGCTCTCCCAACTGAGCTAC